>Ga0209829_10000341_pt1 | contig 43771 bp, 44 predicted proteins | sample C_140205_EF_Meta_FD_187311 | JGI IMG/M metagenome (GOLD analysis project Ga0209829, IMG submission 187311) | Freshwater microbial communities from Lake Croche, Canada to study carbon cycling - C_140205_EF_MetaG (SPAdes) (version 2) | ecosystem: Environmental > Aquatic > Freshwater > Lake...
CCCCCGATCCATACGTGAAATTGCGACGGACGCTCGACGATGATTTCGCGGGGTGGGGGCGGGGGCGCTTCGCGAATGACGACGACCTCGGGCTGGGCCGCACTCGGTGACCGTTGCGGTGGAGCTGACGGCGCTCCTTGGGAGGAGGCCGGCACCGAATTGAAGGCGGCGCCCTGCGCCGGAGATTCCTGCCAATAGCCACCGGAAAGCACGTAGCCGTTGCCCTTCTTTTCCCAGCGCGGCTCGAGCCACGAAACCCCGGAGCGCGGCGGCAAATCCCAACGCCCCGCGATCCACGCATAGCGTCCGTCCTGCCAGCGCCAGTGCCCGGAAACCCACACGTGCTGGGAAGACGGCCGCTCCTCGATGATTTCTTGGCTGGCGGCCGGTTGGAGCGGCTCCTTGAGCATGGCCGCATCGGGTAGGGTGGGGGCCACGGGCACGGTCGGTGCGTCGGGGATCGAGGGAAAGGCGGCATCGGCCGCCGCGAGAAAACGAGCCGTGAAAACCAAACCAAGCGCCGCGCCCAGTCGGACCGCGCGCACATTTCGAGGGGACAGTAGGGTAGTCATACTCCCGCTCAGACGCTTAATCGCACCGAATGTTTCCTGCGTCGCAACCCGCCCAAGGGTTTCCCTGAGAGCCTGCCAAACACTTCGTCGGCGTGCTCACTCTCGCCGCCGCCTTTTTGCTTTGAAACACCCCCTTCCCCTCGCACTGTCCGCCCATGGTCAAGGCCCTCACCGCCTCCGAGGCCCGCTCGCAACTCGGCCGCCTGCTTGATCGCGTCGTAAACGGTAAACCCGTTTACCTCCGACGCGGTGACCGCCTCGTGCGCCTCGCTCCTGTTGCCGCTGCCCGCTCAAAAACCAAGCACACCGCCCCACGCCCGTTCGGCTACTTCAAGTTCGACGACGACCTCACCACGTTGGCCTACCGCACTGAGCCCTACTTCACGCCGCACATCCTGTCCCCCCATCACGGCTCAACTTCAGCAGAATAGACCCCCGGGCCGTATTTTTTGTCGAAGAAGTCCGTCGTTTTCTGGCGCAGCGATGGATCCACAAGGCTCATGGTCATGCTTTCTCCGTCGAAATCGAAGCCGTTGGTTAATGAAAAAGGAGCGAGGTCACTGATCAGAAATCGATCATGCAATGGAATGTCCCGATCTCTAAAAACCTCATCTTTACCTCTCACAAAAAGCGTAAACTTCTTTTTCGAATTCTCAGCCCAACGCTTAAAGGAGCAAGCCCAGGTCTGCGCTGCGGCCTGCCGCAACGGTGAAGGTGAAATCCGATGCACTGAAATCACGCACGTCGGATTTATTTTCGCGATGTATTCAAGCATACGAGGAAAGTCCCCGTAGCGCGGTTTATCTGGATCAATGTGTGGATCGATAAACATCAACGTGCTCGAATGCCTGAAAATTGGCTCCCACGCCCTCCTGACATCGTCCCATCGGCGCCGAACAGAGGAGGATAACTTTCGTTGGTCCCACCATACGTGATCCGAGAGAGATAGTATGTTCGCTACGATCGGCTTGTCGCGATGGCGCGCCTTGCCCGAAGGTGTAACAACAATGCCGGTCGTTTTTTGGCGTTGATGCTCACTGAGGGCGGCTGATTCCCACTCGATTTCAGTGATCGGAACACAATTCTGGTCTTTCGGGCGTCTGACCAGTCGCCGTCGCATGGCCGCGAATTTCAACAGTTCCTTACCCGGGCTATCTGCGGCTTTGAACGCACCCTCCAAGAATACGCCCCAATCTCCATCGGACATGTTCCGGACGAGCCCAAGTTCGCCGATTTCATCTCTTAGTTGCCGGAGCGCGAGACGGTATAAGTCAGGATCGGCGTAGGCCTCTCTGAGCAGAACCTGCGGGGTAACGGCGTATTCGCGCAACACGGTTCAAAATAGAACTTCCCGCAATCCCTCTTCGAAGAACCCACCGGGCCAATCGCGCACCAACTCCCCATCTTCACTGAGCGGCATTTCACGAACGATACTATCACCCCCCTTGTTCTCGACATATAGGACCGCCACATCGTCGGCCTTAAGTGCAAGACCTTCTTTCGCCGTGCCTTTTCGAGTCTCGCGGATACGGCGCATAATACGTAGCAGGAGATGCTCACTATGAGTCTCAATCAGAAATGAATTACCGTCGGAATTGCCTTCTTTTTTTGCGTGACGAACAAAAACGTCGCCAACGTCAGCCTGCAATGCGGGGTGCAGGTGCAACTCAGGCTGTTTGATACAGACCAATGATCGTTCGTAGCCCGCCGCCGTAAGTAGCACGGGAATCAACTGACCGATACCAGAGCCCACTTCGTTCAATCCAACCGATAGCTTCCGCTTCATGTCGAAGAGTCGGACGTGAACGCCCGATGGGGACCAATCATCTTTGCGCCGCACTTCATTTACGCTCAATTTATACCACGCCTCGCGATCTTTGTGCTCAGCCAACCATTTGTTCAAAAACCGCACAGATTTTTTACTCAAGGTCCACCCACCTAGGCTGCGTCTTGTGTCGTCCCAAGATTTTTTCGCCTTCCACCCCATCATTGATCGCGGAAACATCGCGTTGAGTTCAAGGGTTTCCCGGAGCGCGCCGCAATAGGCCACACTGGTGAGTGCGTCATGGACTGCGCGTTCATTAGAATGGCGATTCACTTCCAATGGCTGCAGCGCAAATTCGACCAAGACACGGTTTACTTCCGCCTCAATGTAGTTCAACAGCGTTGGCTTAAAACGTAGCTCGGTTGTCGGATGAGGAGCGAAAATGCGAATAGCAGAAGTGTTCCGCTCATCTTCGGTTGATTCAAGGTGTCGAAACGGCGACAGTTCAGCCTGCGGCGGAAATTGTGCTAGACTAACGCCGGGTGAGGAAAACTGGGCCACGAGTTGCTGAAGAATCACCTGCTTGTTTTCATCGGAAGCAAAGTTTTTGGCCAAAAGACGATTCTTGATTATTTTCGTTGCCGGTGTCCCTGGGTTTTCTGCGCAGAATTCTTCAAGTTTTCCTCGCAGTAGTTTAAACGCATCGCTGATGCTTTCGCCGACAACAGGGTGCTCACTCTGCAGTTCCAAATTAGCAATCTGCGGTCGGTCAAATCGATCTATCATTTTGCCGCTATTGTTTTTTTTCGATCCCAGCTGGTAGAGTAATTTTAAGGGCGGTTCAAAAAGCCGAAATTCATCTATCCCGTCGAATCCCGTGAATCCGACTTCGGTGCGCACGGTAAAATTTTCACCTGAAACTTCAGCCCCCAAAAGCATTCCCTGTGGGTTGGATGGATCCTTGCCGTGAAAGAAATCCTGGGGCGTCCCAAGCCTTACTCGATTGCCTGTGACGGTGAAATCAAAATTCGTATGAAGGAAGGTTTCGTCGCCACCACTCGGCGATCCGTTGCGGGCAAGATGACTGGCAAATAAAACCGCGTCCAAAATGCTCGATTTTCCCGCGCTGTTCTGGCCGTAAACCAGAGTGATGGGTTTGATCGGAAAAGTCTGCGTCGGTCCAAACGCTCGGAAGTTGCCGATTGAGAAGGATGTGATTTTGGACATTCGAGATTTTCAAAAAAGTGCGCAGCTTTACTACGACCGTAAAGGAATACCGCACGAGCTTCTTCGGCTCGCGGCTTGCTGTCTCCTAAACGACCGCAAAAGCTCTCCTTGTCCATGTCCGCCGTCTCACCCTCCACCCTCGCCCCGCCTGTCGCCGATCCTTTCCCCGGCTACATTCCGACGGCGGGGCGTTACGACGAATATCGCGCCCCGGACGGCTCGGTGCGGCCGCATTGGGCCGAATTTTTCCGTCTCCTGGGAGCCAACGCCCCCGCCACCCTTCGCGCCGCCCATGCCGCCTGCCAACGCTCCATCGTCGAGCAGGACGTGAGCATGAACGTCTACGACGGCCAACGCTCCGGGGCGCAGATTTGGCCGCTCGATGTCGTGCCCTTGCTCGTCGCGGCCGATGACTGGGCCCTCCTCAGCGACGGCCTGCGCCAGCGCGCCCGCCTGCTCAACGACCTGCTGCGCGATCTCTACGGCCCGCAAAAGCTTCTCCGCAGCGCCTCGCTCCCGGCCGCGCTCGCGTTGGCCAATCCCCAGTTCCTCCGTCCGTGCGTCGGCCTCGGTCGTCCGAGCGACGTCATGCTCCACACCTACGCGGTCGATCTCGCCCGCTCCCCCGATGGACGGTGGTGGGTCCTGCGCGACCGCCTCGATGCGCCCTCGGGTCTCGGCTATTCGCTGCAAAACCGCATCCTCACGCGCCAAGCGCTCCCGCAGGTTTTCCGCACCGCGCCCGTCGAGCGGCTCTACGAATTTCTCCGCGGCTTCCGCGTCTCGCTCGAACAACTCGCCCACGTCCGTCCCGGCGAGGAACCGCGCGTCGTTTTCCTTACGCCCGGGCCGGCCAACGAGGCGTATTTCGAACACGCTCACCTCGCGCGCTACCTCGGTTTCCCGCTCGTCGAGGGTGCTGATCTCACCACGCGCGATGCCCAGGTCTTCCTGCGCACGGTCGGTGGTCTCCGCCGCGTCGATGCGATTGTGCGTCGCGTCGATTCCGCGTTCTGCGATCCGCTCGAACTGCACGGCCACTCCTTGCTCGGCGTGCCCGGTCTCGTGCACTCCGCGCACAACGAGCGCGTCGCCCTCGCCAATCAACTCGGTTGCGGTGCCCTGGAAACCACGGCGCTCCTCGCGTTTCTAGATCCGCTCTGTCGGGAAGTGCTCGGCGAAAAACTCGCGCTGCCCAGCGTCGCCACGTGGTGGTGCGGCCACGAGCAGGCTCGCAACTACGTGCTCGAGAATCTCGATACTCTCGTCGTCAAACCCACCTTCCGCTCCTCCCATCTCTCGACCACGCGGTTCAGCTCGTTTCTCTCCGCCGCCGAGCGCAAGGCCCTGGCGGCCGACATCCGCGCCCGCCCGTGGGCCTTCTGCGGCCAGGAGCGCGTGCACCTCGGGTCCACTCCGGCGTGGGTCAAGGGCGCCCTCCGGCCCACGCCGTATATCCTCCGCGCCTTCGTCACGTGGCAGGACGGCGAATACCGCGTCATGCCCGGCGGCCTCACGCGTTTCCATCCCGCCGGCGACGACGCGATCGTCACGCTGCAACACGGCGGCCTGACTAAGGATACTTGGGTGCTCCACGCCGGCACGCCCACGCCACCGCCACCGGTCAGCGCGCTGGCCGATATTATCCATCGGCCCAACGACACCCCGAGCCGCCTCGCCGACAATCTTTTCTGGCTCGGCCGCTACCTCGAGCGCACGGCGCGCCTCACGCGGCTGCTCGATAAACTTGAGCCGGTCCGGCGCGATGAAATCGCCGCGCTCGATCCCGCGGTGGCCGATGCCGCCGTCCGTCTCCTCCTCGAAATGCAGGGTGCGACGATTCCGCCGAAGGCCTCGGGCGAACAACTCGACGCCCTCCTCGACGACTCGATCGACGACCCGAAACTATGGGGCAGCCTGGCGAGCAACCTTGCGAACCTTATTCGCAATCTCGACAGCGCGAAGGTCCGCTTGCCACCCGATGCCTGGCGCAGTCTCCGCCACCTGCGGGCGATGCTCGATTCGCCCGAGCCGCCCAAGCCGGCGGATATCATCCCTCATCTCACCGCCCTCAAGACCATCGCCAACGAATCCCTCGCCCATGACACCGCGTGGCGTTTCCTGATGTTAGGGCGCCATCTCGAGCGTGGCCAACAGCTCCTGTTTCTTACCCGGCATCTCCTCGGCCGCGCCGCGCCGACGGAGTTTCGCCTCCAGATGCTCCTGCATTTCGCGGACTCACTCTTCAGCTATCGCACGATCTACCCCGGCCCGTTTCAGTTTTCCTCGGTGCTGACGTGGCTGTTCGCCGCGCCGGAGAATCCTCGCGGCCTTCGCTGGATCGCCGAGCGCATCAACGACCACCTCGCGGCGCTCCCCGAGGACCTCGCGCCGCGCGCCGTGGCGGCGTTGCGGGCCACGGCCCTCCGCGTGATCCAACGCGTGCGTCTGCTCGACGTCTCCGCGCTCGCGGCCGCCCCGGCCCAAAACATCGTCTTTCTCAACGAGTGCTCCATCACGCTCGCCGAGCTGAATGACCTCCTGACGCAGGTCTACTTCATCCACACCGAGAGCGCGAAATAACGCGCCCTTCAGCTGATGCCGCTCTACCACGTCACGCACCACACCCGCTACCGCCACAGCGCTTCGGCGACCGCGGCATGGCAGTCGCTGCGCCTCCAACCCCGGGAGGAGCCCGCGCAACACTGTGAGGACTTCGAATTTGAGATTCGCCCGAACCCCACGGATCTGACTTCGCGAGCCGACGTCTTTGGTAACCAGCATCATCTCTTCACGCTCCGCGAGCCTCATTCCGAACTCGCCATTACGAGCCGCAGTTTGGTCCGGCGCGACGAACCGAGGCTCCCGCCGCCCGGCTCCACTCCGACGCTCCCGATGGCGCGCGCCGAAGTGGCGGCGGTGATCGACAACGGCTCGCATTTTTCCCTCGAACAATTTCTGCACGCCTCGCCCTACGTGCCGCTCTTGCCGGCCGCCGCCGAACTCGCCAAGGGGCTCAATGACGGAGACCCACCGGCGTTCGAGTGGCTCACCGCGCTCGGCGCGCGCTTTGGGAAAGAATTTAAGTTCGATCCGAAAGCCACGACCGTTTCGACCCCGTTGGCGGAGGTGCTGACGTATCGGCGTGGTGTCTGCCAGGATTTCGCCCATGCGTTTATCAGCTGCGTGCGCCAGCACGGCCTGCCGGCCGCGTATGTGAGCGGCTATTTGCTCACGACGCCCCCGCCCGGAAAAGCCCGTCTGCGCGCTGCCGATGCCTCGCACGCCTGGGTCTCGGTCTTCATTCCGGGCAGCGGCTGGATCGATTATGATCCGACGAACACCTGCTTCGTCGCCACCGGTCACATCATCGTCGCGCGGGGCCGTGATTTTTCCGACGTGAGTCCCGTGACGGGACTCTTTACGGGCGGGGGCCTGCACACGCTCTCCACTGCGATCAACGTCGAGCCGGCTGAACCCGAGGAGTGAGCCGTTTAAATTGCTTCGCTCAAAGGGTCGGCGCGGTCTGCGTCTCGCGGCTTACTGCGCGAACGTAGAGCGTGAGGCCTACGCGTCCGATATGCTCGCGCAGAGACGGTGATTCGATCTGAGCAAAAGGTATGACGTCGAAATGGTAGGGGAGCGGCAATTCGTCGAGCTCCGCAGCGATCGCTTCCGCGCGGAGTTCGTCCACCTGACCTCCGAGCGACAGATCGATATCCGAGTGAATCTGGTGAGTGCCCTTCGCCCGCGAGCCAAATAGCTTCACTTCGGATACTTCCGGATGCCGCTCGAAAACCCGGATCAATAATGCCAACTCCGACGGCAGTAGCGGCGGAGACGTCATGGCTTCGCCCTCTCGGAAAAATAGCGGTGCAGCTCCGCCATTGCCGGCAGATAACGCTCCGCAATCGCCACGACCGCTTTTTCAAACTTACCTGCATCGTAGGTATGCGAGAGCAGATTTCGGTGATCGAGCATATCGATCCACACGTGCCCATCCACGACCACCTTGGCGGCAAAGGCATCCTTGAGCACTTGCCGAGGCGTCACCGGGGAAAAAACCAGGCCCCCGGCCTCCAAAAAATCCTTTATGGTCTTCCACGCCAGTTCGAACGAATATTCAAACCGTTGCACGGCACCTTCCTTTTCCAGAGCGGAAAGCACCGCCGGTCCGCGTTGCAATGCTTCTGCCAACAAACCGTAAGCGCGCTCGAAATTTTGGAACCGTTGTTTCCAGCGAATATCCTGAGGCATGGCGCGAGGCTTGTTGGGTTACACGGCTCTGTCTACACTCTAAACTTTGATCTCGATCCGCTTCCCGCCGGCGGCCGCTGATTGGTAGATCGCTTCGACGATGATCATGTCGCGCCGGCCCATTTCGCCCGGCACGTCTGACTCGCGTCCTTCGCGCACGCACTGGGCGATGTGGTCGAGCTGGCGCGCCTGCTGATTTACCGCCGGCTCAAAGCTGATCTTCCCCTTGCTCGAATCCCCTTGCAGGCCGTTGTAGGAAAACGCCGGCTCGATTTGCACCCAGCCTTTGTCCGACTCACCGCGGAACCGATTAATGCCGCCGTTGTAGCTCGTGATGAATTCCGCCCGCGTGCCGTCTGCGTAGTCCGTCACCCACTCAATCGTCTCTTCCACATCCTTAAAAAACTCTGGACGTTTTTTGGTATGTTCCTTTGCCGTGATTGCCACCGGCACGGCTTCCCCTGTGGCGATTCCCGCCGCTTGGATTGAGTAGATCCCGAGGTCCATCAACGGACCGCCACCCGCGAGTTTTTTCTCTGCCCGCCACTGTGGCTGTGCAAGGACGAAACCAAATCCACCGCTCATGCGCTTGAAGGGCCCGACGGCCGGGTCTTTCCCGAGCCGCGCCACCTGCTCGAAATACGGATCGAAGTGCAGTCGGTAGCCCACCGACAGCTTTACCTTCGCCGCCCGGCAGGCCGCGATCATCGCATCACATTCGGCGACGGAGATTCCCATCGGCTTTTCGGTGATCACATGTTTGCCCGCCTTCGCCGCGGCAATCACGTGCTCGCGATGCAGCGCGTTCGGCGTGACCACGTAAACCATATCAATCATCGGATTCTCCGCGATCCGCGCCATCGTGTCGTAGGAGTAAATTGCCTTCTCGGGAAACCCGAAGACCTGCGACCAGTTGCGTCCCTTCTCGGGTGTGCCAGTGATCACGCCGGTGATTTGGACGTTTTGCGTGAGCTTGAGCGCCGGGGCAAGCAGGCCCGACGCATAGCCGCCGAGACCGAGGATCGCGATCCCCAGCTTGGGTGGCGGCAAATCCGCCGCGCGCACCTGCGACGCGAGGGCGGCGGCGGCCGTGCCCATGGCAGCTTGACCGATAAATTTGCGGCGCGTCACGGCCGGGGTGCGCTCGGCTGTGCTCATTTCACGACCGGACGAAGGACCAGATTCCGATACGACACCGTGCCGTGGTCACCCTGCAGGTAGATTGGTCCAGGCTTAAACTGATCGGACCACATCGCGCCACCGGTGCAGCCGGCGGCCGGTTGGTTGTCGATAATCGTCGTGCCGTTCAAGACGACCGTTACGTGGCGGTCGACGAGCGTCATATCCAATGTTTGCCATTCACCCGGCGGTTTTTCGGCGGCGACGCTCGGCGTGATGCGACTGTAGAGCGCGCCCATGTTATGCGAGTCGAGGGGCTTGCCGTAGGAGTCGAAGACCTGGATTTCGTAGATTCCACGCAAATAGACGCCGCTGTTGCTCCCGGCGGGCACGCTGACTTCGACCTTGAGGTTGAAATCCTCGAATTCTTTTTCCGTACGCAGATTGGCCGTGCGCTTGGCGGGCGTGCCCGGCGCGTGCTTCGGCACGAGGTTCGACAAGACGCCGCCCTCGACCTTCCAGGCGCTCTCGACCTTCTCTTCTTTTGCTTTCCAGCCGGCGAGATCCTTGCCGTTGAAGAGAATGATTGGCTCGCCGAATTTCACTTTTTTCAAGTCCGGCTTCGAGGGGAGCGCGGGGATGCGTTTGCCGGAAAACTCTGCACTGTCATAGCCGGTGCCGTTCAACTTGGGTGCCAGGCGGGTGAGCGTGAGCGTATCGCCTTCGCCAAATTTTGCCGTGATTGCCTCGGTGAACTGCTGCGTGCGCACGACCTTCCCGGCCGCGTCTTTGCGCTGCACGTCGTTGGTGCGGGTCACGATTAGGGTCTCATCGGCGATGACCACACTCGACACCGGCAACACACTGCCGCCGCCCCACAGGATCGAGCCGTCGTAGTAGCCCTTTTCTTTTTTAATTTCGAGCCAACCGGCTCCACCGCCGGGAATCGTCAATGCCCAGCGTCCGACGAACGACTCGTTCGGCGCGGCGGCCAACCGGCCAGTTCCGAGCGCCATGACTAGCGCTGCCAATTTCAACACCACCGGGACCATTCGGGATTTTTTCATGGGTAAGGTAAAGCAGCTCGGACTTTGCGCCGAGGCGCCGCCATGGCGAGAAACAATCGGCTCGCCGTGCACCCTTCGCGTTGCGTTATTCGTCTTACCCCCGTCCATGCACCATCGCCCCCTCGTCCTCCTTTGCGGCCTTGCCCTTCCGCTCGCCCTTGGCGCAGCAAGCGCGCCGCGTCCGGTTTTCTTCGAGAAAATTACGCTCACTTCTGAGTATTGGTGCGATGGCGTGAACGCCGCCGATATTAACGGCGACGGCAAAATGGACATCGTGGCCGGCCCGTTCTGGTATGCCGGTCCCGACTTCAAGGTTCGTCACTCCTTCTTCGAGCCCGTGCAACAAGAGCTCGAAAAGAATCCGACGAATTCGATGTTTTCTTTTATCGCCGACTTCAACGGCGACGGCCGGCCCGACATTCTTGTCCTCGGCCGCGTGCTCCATCACCCAGCGTTTTGGTATGAAAATCCCGGCGCGGCCGAGGCCACTAAGCCCGACGCGCGCTGGAAAAAACATTTCGTCGCCAACCGCGTGTTCGGCGAAGCCCCGCTTTTCGTGGACGTCGATGGCGACGGCAAACCCGAGCTCGTTTCCATCTCCGGCGAAACCGCCGCCGACAAGGTGAAGCAGTGGGGCTGGTATGCACCCAACTGGGCTGAGCCCACCAAGCCGTGGAAATTTGTCCCGGTCACCGAAAAGGCCGACTTCAACCATTACTACCACGGCGAGGGCATCGGCGATATCAACGGCGACGGTCGCGCCGACCTCGTGCTTAACGAAGGCTGGTGGGAGCAACCCCCGAAGAATTCACCTCCGGGCACACTTTGGAAAAAACATGCATTCACTTTCAGCTCCGACCGGGGCGGCGCACAGATTCTCGTGGCGGATGTAAACGGAGATGGCAAAGCGGACGTCGTCACCGCGCTCAACGCCCACGGCTGGGGGCTTGCGTGGTTCGAGCAAACGCGCGATGCCGCGGGCGCGATCACTTTCCTGGAGCACAAAATGATGGGCACGCGCGACGAGGAGAAAAAATACGGTGTCGCCTTTTCGCAACCGCACGCGCTCGCGCTGGCCGACCTCGATGGTGATGGCCTGCCCGACGTGATCACCGGCAAACGCCGCTGGGCCCATGGCCCAACAGGCGACGTCGAGCCGATGGGCACCCCGGTCAACTACACCTTTCTCCTCCGACGCGACGCGGCCGCGCCCGGTGGGGCGCGCTTTGTTCCGCAACTCATCGATGACGCCTCCGCACTCGGCACTCAGGTCGAGGCGATCGATGTCAACGGCGACGGCATCCCCGATGTCCTCACCGCCTCGAAACTTGGCGTCTTTGTTTTTCTGACGAAACGGAAATGAACCTTCCCTTGCTCTTGCGCGCTGGCTGGCTGGTCGCGTTCCTCGCGCCACTCGCAATCACCGCCCAATCCGCGCTCGCCCCCGGCGAAGTGCTCATCGAACGCGCCATGCTCCCCGATGCCCGCGCCGGCAGTTTTGCCTTTGGTCTGCCAGGCGGCGTGAATTTTTGCTACGACCCGACCCGCGGTGGCGTGAACTACGCGTGGACCGGTGAATTCCTCGACCTCACCAACGTCCGACCCGTCAACAAACTGCTCAAGGCCGCGACGCTCCGGGGCCCCGTCGTTTACCGCGAGCAGGGCGAATCTCCCCTGCGCCGCAGTAATGCCAGCCGCGAGCCCGTGGTAGAATTCAAGGGCTACACCCTCCGTGCCTCTGCGGTCGAACTCCGCTATACCGTGGATGGCACGCCGGTGGCAGAAACGATTTCCGCGTTGCCCGGTGCCGCCGGTCTCAAGCGCACCTTCCGCTTTGACCGTGCCGGCGCCGATGCCAACTGGCTCTATGTTGTCGCCGGCCAGCCTCCGTCAGCGCTGGTGCGTGACGCCGCCGGCGACTTCACCCTCGACGTTCTCTTTGCCAAGACCGCGCCATGATTTCCTCCTTTCGTCTTCTGCTCCTCTGCGCGCTCTTCGCTCCGCTTGCCCGCGCCGGCTACCGGATCGAAAACATCCCACGCCCGGCCGAGCTGCGGGGGGGCATCATAGCCGTAGGCTTTTCGCCGACCGGCACGCTCGTCGTCACGACGCGCTACGGCGAAGTCTGGATGCGCACCACCGCCGGCGTGTGGCGTTGTTTCGCGCGCGGCCTCAATGAGCCTCTCGGCCTCGTCGTCGAGTCCGACTCCGTCGTCTACGTCGCGCACCGCCCCGAGCTCCTCAAGGCCACGGATACCGACGGCGATGGTCGTGCCGACACCTTCGATGCGATCAGCAACCAGTGGGGCATCTCAAACAACTACCACGAATTCTTCTTCGGTCTTCGTCGCGACACCGCGGGAAATTTTCTGGGCGTCCTGTCGCTGACTTCCGGTGGTGATAAGCAATCCCTCGCGCAAGCCGACGTCCGCGGCGTATTGAATGGGGCCCCGATTCTCGAGCCTGCGGGCCATTTTGCGGATGTGCCCTATCGCGGCTGGGCGGTGAAGATCGCGCCCGACGGGAAACTCACGCCGATTGCGACCGGCTTTCGCCAGCCCAACGGCGTCGGGCTAAGTCCGGCCGGCGAATTTTTCGTCAACGACAACCAGGGCGAATATAAGCCCTCGTGCGGTCTCCTGCACGTGGCACCTGGTGATTTTCACGGCCATGTGGCCGGTCTTAAATGGGAGCCGGGCTTCGATGCAAAGACCTTTACGACTGAGCAGGCGTGGAAACGCTACAAGGGACCGGCGGTCGTTTTCCCGCATGGCCCGATGGGCGTTTCGGGCGGTGAGATTATTTGGGATACCACCGGGGGTAAGTTTGGCCCGTTTGCCGGTCAGGTGTTCGCCGGCGACTACACGAGGATTGTCATTCGCTCGACGCTGGAGCAGGTCGCCGGCACGTGGCAGGGCGCATGTTTCCCGTTTCTCGGTCGGAACGAATCCGCCCCTTATGTGAGTGGCGAAAAACTTCTGGCCGGTGTGATGCGCTCGGCCTTTGCCCCCGACGGCAGTCTCTATCTCGGCGCGACCGGCGGTTGGGGTGCGGGCGCCGACGGGCTGCAGCGGGTCGTTTGGGACGGGCTCGTTTCGCCCGAGATCCGCGACGTCAAGATCACAGATCACGGCTTCCGGCTGACCTTCACCCGTGCGATGAGTGCCGCGACTCTGGCGGCTGCAGCGAATTTTGAGGTCAACCGCTTTCGCTTTTACTACCATTACAAATACGGTTCACCGTGGGTCGACGAAGCGCGGGTTGCCCTCAAAGAGGTCCGCCCTTCTGCGGATGGGCTCTCGGTGGACCTCATGCTTTTGGAGCTGAAACCGGGCTTCGTTTATGAACTCTCCGTCGCCGCGCTGCGCACCCGTGACAGCCAACCGCTGGCCAATCCGCTCGCGTATTACACCGCTAATCGACTCCGGAACGGCGAGCGGGCCATCGGTGACACGACGCGGCTCCAGCGCGCCGACGAGAAAGCGCTTTCCGCCAAGGAAGAGGCCGCCGTTACCACGGCCTCACCTGACGCCGTCGTCGCCGCCGGCGAAAAAGTCTACCGGCTCTACTGTGTGCCGTGCCACCAACCCGACGGTCGCGGCATTCTCGGCGGCGCCGCGAACTTTCGCGAAGACAAGACTCGTCTCGCGAAGCCCGATGCCGAGTTGCTCAAGGTTATCGCCGAGGGCAACGAACTGAAAGGCATGCCCGCCTTTGCCGCGATCGCGACCGCCGGGCAACGTCGCGCGGTGCTCGCCTACATTCGTGCGACCTTTGGCGACAAACCGGCGGATGGTGGTTTGCCGAAGTGACACAAAAAAACCCGGCGTTGTGCGGCGCCGGGTTTGGGATCGGAATGGGCTTAATCTTTTTTGGTGCGGGAGCGTCCGCCGCCACCACTACTGCGCCGCGCTGGCTTTTTCTCGGTATCTCCGTCGTCGGTTTCGCCGTCTTTTTCGGCAAACTTCGAGGCCTTGGCATTGAGCCAAAGTTCTTCTTTGGCGTTCTGGTTGAACCAGAAGATTTCGCCCGCGTGTTCGACGAACACCGGCTTTTCCTTGGCCTTCTCGGGGACCCTCAGCCCGGCACCGACGAGGGCAGCGACGAGATCATCGGCCGATTTTTTCAACCCTTCCGCCACGCGATCGAGTTTTCCGGAGAAACCGCCGGTGCGGGTTTCCTTCATGAGCAAGCGCACGGCCGCGAGGACGTTGTTGCCGCTGGGCGCGGCGGGCGTGTCGCTCGTTGGCGTCGCGGGAAGTGTTTCCGTTGCCGGAACGGCCGGTGAGGGTGCAACTGCGGGTGCGGTTTCCGTCCGGGTGGCCGCCCGGTAACCCATCGGTGGCATGGTTTCGTCCGAAGGAGATGAGGTCGGAACGGCGTCAAAGGCCAGAGTAGGAGCGGGAGCAGGGGCCTGCTCTGGAGCGGGAGCGGCGGAATCAGAGGTGCCGGCGGCTGGAGCAGCGACCGGGGCTTCTTGGCTAGGTGCGGCCGGGCCGCCGAGCACTTCGCCGTCTTTCTTGTCGCGACCGTTGATCCAGACACCACCGCGCGAATCTTGGTTCAGCCACCAAATTTCAGAGCCGAATTCCACGAAGATGGGCTTGTCGTTCGGGTTTGGCGGAAGCACGAGGCCCAATGAAAGAAACGCGGCGGTGATTTCTGCTTCACTGCGACGCAAAGCGCGCGCGAGGAAGGTTGCGCTGCCCGAGCCGCCGGGGCCGCGGCGATTGCGGCGCATGTGTGGGCGAATCTTGTTGAGCAGTTCGGCGCCGCTCGGGAGCGGGGCGGCGGCAACTTCTGGCGTAGGGGCTGGGCTCGGCGCGGCGCCCGCAGCGTCGGCCGGTGCGGCGTTTGGATTTGGGGTAAAATCTTCCCGGCGGGCGCGTGGCTCGAAATGTGGCTTGGCGGCCGCTTGGTCGGCGGACGGGGCGGCCTGCTCGGGCTTGGGCTCTTCGACCGGTTGCTCGACGCGGGTGGCCTTCACGTGGCGGAAGACCGGACGTGGTTTTTCCTTCGTATTGATCCAAAGCTCCCCGCGGCGGTTAATATTCAACCAATAGAGGTCGCCGTCGTATTCGACGTGCTCGGGGCGGGATTCTTCGTCCACCGGCATCACAAAACCGCACTCGATGAGCGCCCCCTTGATATCGTCTTCGGTTTGGTCCCACTTTTTGGCCAAATAGTCGGTGCCGACGCTCATGCCGGGCCCGCGGACGTTGCGGCGCATATGCGGTTTGATGGCGTCGAAGAACACCGGCAGTTCCTCTTCCTCCGAGGCGGTGAGCTTGTCCCAATCGTCCTTCGGCTCTTCGTGGGATTCAGGCTCGTCGTCGCGGGAGGTGTCGACTGGTTTGCGGAAACCGTCGTCCGGCGAGGATTTTTCCTCGATAAAGCTGGCGGGCGGAGCCTCGGCGGCGGCGGGCGCAGTGCGCGTAGCGGCCTCGAACTTCGCGGCAAACTCCGCGCGGAGCTTTTCGGCTTCGGCTTTGGCCGCAGCCGCAGCCGCGTCCGCCAGCGTCCAGTCGCGCTGCGTCGAGCGACGCGCGAGGCCAGTGAAGGCGAGTAGATTGTCCGGTGCGGAGTGATATTGAATGATCTCCCACTCATCGCGGCCGAGATCGTTCAGAAACTTTTCCAGCATCGCGGGCGTGGCAAAGCCACCTTTCCCGCTCGTGATGACCTTATATTCCCAGAGTGACATAGAAATTGAAATGGTAGGGGGCTAAACCCCACCCATCCCAAATGCCCGCCCCATTGCCGAGCCAAATCGCGCGGCGTGACGCGCTTGGCGAGGTTCAGGCTTGGTGCCGGGCTGAGCTAAGATTCGTTTATGAATCACCGCTCCCTTGCGCCTGCGCCCGCGTCTCGCTCCGCTGTCCGCCCTATGCAACCCGTTTCGCGCCCGATTATCCCCCTTTTTTCGCTCGTTTGTCTCTTGGGGTCCCTGCGCCTTGCGGCCGCTCCAGGCCTCCCACTGCCGGACGCTGACGACGGCGGGATTTCACTGCCGCCCGGCTTTCGCGCTTACGTCGCGGCGGACAACTTGGTCGTCGAAAAAAAGGTCGGCAACACTCCGGAAAAGCTACGGTTTCTTGCCGTTGCCCCCAATGGCGACCTTTACGCCAAGCTCGTGCGGGGCAACATCCTCGCTTTGCGCGATACCGACGGCGACGGACGATTCGACCTCATCAAGGAGTTCGGCCCTGGCGATGGCGGCACGCACCTCATGTTTCACGCCGGCTACCTTTACCAGAGCAGCCGAACCGCCGTTTATCGCTACAAATATACCCCCGGCGAACTCGTCCCCACGTCGCCGCTGGAGACGATCGTCAAAGACCTCCCCGCCGAAAAGGACCACGACGCCAAATCTTTCGGTTTCGACGAGAGCGGCCACATGATTGTCGAGGTTGGCTCGCCCTATAACGTCTACTCCGACGGCGACCGCCGCAAAGGGGCCAAGGGAAAAACCGACGCGGAAGTCGCCGAGTTTCAGAAAACCTACGGCGGCTTCTGGCGCTTCGACCCCGCCAAGCACAATCAGACCCAGGCCGCCGACGGCGTGCGCTTCTCCACGGGCCACCGGCACAGTCTCGCGCTTCAGTGGCATCCGGTTTCGAAGAATTTCTTCATGGCCCAAATGGGCCGCGACGGCCTCAACACCATCGACCCCGTGCACTACGACGAACTCGACAACGCCGAGCGCGTTTCCGAAGTGATGCACCTCCTCCGTGAGGGCGCCGATCTCGGGTGGCCGCGCACGTATTGGGACCCGTTCAAGCAAGCCCACATGCTCGCTCCCGAATACGGCGGCGACGGTTTCAAACGCATGGAGCCCGACCTCTACGACAAGCCTGTGGTGGCTTTCCCCGGCCACTGGGCACCGCTCCAGATGGCGCTCTATACCGGCACGCAATTCCCCGCGAAATATCGCGGCGGCATGTTTATTGCCTTCCACGGCTCGTGGAACCGCGCGCCGCGCCCCCAGGCCGGCTACAAGGTCGCCTTCGTGCCGTTCACCGCTGCCGGCGTCCCCACCGGCCAATACGAGACCTTTGCCGATAATTTTAACTCGGCTGACGCCGCCGTGCCCACGCGCTATCGTCCGGGCGGCGTGGCCGTGGCACCCGATGGTTCGCTCTATATTGCCGAGACGGAGCGTGGTCGCATCTGGCGCGTGATGTTCACCGGAGAAACTACACCCGCCGCCGCCCGCGCCCTCGCCATCGCCGCCGCTCAGCCGGTGCGTTCGCTCGTCGACGCTGACACCCCTGGCGGAAAAATCTTCACCCAGGTGTGCGCTGCCTGCCACATGCCCAACGGCGCGGGCGTCCCCGGCATGCACCCGGCGCTCGCAACCAGCGCGGTCGTGGCGGGCGAGGCGAACCGCCTCATCGACGTTCTCCTCCAAGGTCCCGCTGCCGTGCTCCCCGCCGACCGCGAGAAATTTTCCAACGTCATGCCGGCCCTCGGCGCCATCTACTCCGACAGTGACCTCGCCAGTGTGATAAATTTCATTCGCAAAAACTTCGCGAAGTCCGCACCTGAAGTCACCGCCGCGCAAGTTGCTGCGCGCCGCGGCAAACAACCTTAACCTTCCGGCCGTTGAATATCCGTCTTCGCTCTGCATTCCGTGCCCTCGCCGTCTTCTTCGTAGCTGCGGGCGTGAGCGAGTGGAGCGCGCTGGCGCAAACCACCCTCCCGACCGAGGTCGTGACGGCGTCGCGCACGCCGCAACCCGCGGAGCAAGTCGCCGTCTCCGTGCGCGCCTTCGATGCAGCAACACTCCGTGCCGCGCCCACCGCCACCCTCGACGGGGCACTGCGCTCCGTGCCGGGCTTCAGCCTCTTCCGCCGCAGCGACAGTTTTTCCGCCAACCCCACCGCCCAAGGCGTCTCGCTGCGCGGTCTCGGTCCGAGTGGGGCGAGCCGTTCACTCGTCCTGCTCGACGGTGTGCCGCTGAATGATCCCTTTGGTGGCTGGGTTGGGTGGACCAAAGTCTCCCGTGAAAATCTCGCGTGCGTCGAAGTCGTTTCGGGCGGTGGCGCGAGTGCCTGGGGCAACGCCGCACTCGGCGGGGTCGTGCAAATTCTCACCCAACAGCCCTCCTCCCGGACGACCGCAGCCGATGCCACGTTCGGTGATTTCGGCACGCGCAGCGCCGAAGTGGCGCACACCCAACCTGGAGTGCTCGGCACATTCGACCTCGGGGCGCAGGTCTTCGCGACCGATGGCTTCGCGTTGGTCGCGCCCGAACGACGCGGGCCGATCGACGTGGCGGCATGGAGCCGCCACACCTTGCTCAATCTCCGCTGGCACCAATCCCTCGGCGAAAAACTTTCCTGGAACGCCGCCTTCCGCAGCTACCAGGAACAGCGTGGCAACGGCACGCCCTACCAGCACAACGGCTCGCGTGAGCGCTCCCTCGCCGTGAATTTCGCGGGCCAACCCACCGGTACTTTCGTGTGGAAAGCCACCGCCTACGCGCAAGACCAAGGCTTCTCGAGCACGTTCAGCTCGGTCAACGCCACGCGCACTGCCGAGACGCCGGCGAGCGACCAATTTTCTGTGCCTTCCACCGCGCTCGGCGCCGCCTGGACCGGCACTTGGAAACACGGTCGCGATGCACGCACCAGCGCCGGCGCCGATGCGCGCACCACGCGCGGTGAGACGCGCGAATATTTCACCTTCGTCGCGGGCAACTTCACGCGTCTGCGCGTCGCTGGTGGCAAACAGGCTGACCTCGGCATCTTCGCGCTGCACGAACAGGTGCTCACCTCCGCACTGCGTGGCACAGTCGGCCTGCGCCTGAATTCCTGGGGCGAGACCGACGGTCACCGTCGCGAATCCGATCGCGCCACGGGTGTCGCCTCGCGTGACGACCACTACGCCGATCGCGACGGCACGGCGTTGAGCCCGAGCCTCGGGTGGGTGTGGAAACCCGGCTACGCGTGGCGCCTCCGCGCCAACGCCCAGCAGGCATTTCGCCGGCCGACGCTGAACGAACTTTATCGGCCTTTTCGCCAGGGAGCGAATGTCACAGAAGCCAACTCGGCGCTGCGCACAGAGAAAGTGACGAGTGGCGAGGTGGGCGCGGAATTCAAACAGGACACCCTCACGCTCGCCGCCACCGCCTTCTGGAACGACCTCCATGATGCCGTCGGCAACGTCACGATCGCCCGGGGCCCCGGCACGTTTCCCCTCGTCGGCGCGCTCGCTGCCGGCGGCCTCGGGCGTCAGCGCCTCAACCTCGACCGCACGCGCACGCAGGGCGTCGAGTTATCCGCTACTTGGAACGCCACCGCTGCGTTTTCACTCAATGCCGCCGCGCTGTTCAACGACGCGACCGTGCGCCGCGCGACCGTCGCGCCCGCGCTCGTGGGCAAGCAAGTCGCTCAGGTCCCGCGCCACAGCGCTACGCTCGGCGCCACCTGGCGCGCGCCCGGACAGCTCACGTTTACGCCGCGAGTGCGCTGGATCGGCCGACAATTCGAGGACGATGAAAACGCGCTGATCCTCGGCGAAACCGTGGTCGCTGATCTCGGTGTCACGCGCGCGGTCACGAAACAACTCACGCTTTTTCTCACGCTGGAAAATCTCACCAACGCCCGCGTCGAAACCGGCCGCAGCGCCGACGGCGTGGTCAACGTCGGCACGCCGCGTCTGTTGCTCGGTGGGTTGCGTGGGAACTGGTAGCCGCTTGGTTTGGCTGAACTCAGCTCGCATTTTTTCACAAGTCTCACACGTTTTCTCTCGTTGCGGGAATATCTTCCCCCCGCCGTTCTCTCACCCCACACCCGCCATGCTCATCCGCACTCCGAAAGACTGGGAACTGCCCGCATCTGCCGTCACGCCCGAGTCGCTTTATCATCTCTCCAAGCGCCGTGATTTTTTAAAAGCCCTCGGCGTGGCCGGGGCCGCGCTCGCTGCGCGTGAAGTGCTTGCTGCGACCGCCGGATTTCCCTCCAAGGTCAACGCCGCCTACCGCGATCCCGCGCTTAAGCCTACGGCCTACGAGCACATCACGAGCTACAATAATTTCTACGAATTTGGCACCGACAAGGCGGAGCCAAAGACGCTGGCGAACCGAGGTTGGAAAACGGATCCTTGGACGGTCGAGGTCACCGGAATGGTGAACAATCCGCTCAAACTCGACGTCAACGAAGTCGTGGAAAAAATGGGTGGCGCCGAACAGCGCGTGTACCGTCTGCGCTGCGTGGAGGCGTGGTCGATGGTGGTGCCGTGGGATGGTTTTCAGCTGTCAAAACTCATCGCGCTCGCCGATCCCAAGTCCGAGGCGAAATTCGTGAAGTTCACGACCTTCCTCGACAAAAAGAGCGCACCGGGCCAAGCGGACGGAAATCTTAATTATCCCTACATCGAAGGGCTCCGCTTGGATGAAGCGATGAACGAGCTGTCCTTCATTGCGACCGGGATTTACGGGAAACCAATTCCGCACCAAAACGGTGCTCCCCTGCGGCTCGTCGTGCCGTGGAAGTATGGTTTCAAGAGCATCAAATCGATCGTGAAGATCGAGCTCACCGACAAGCAGCCGAAGAACACGTGGCAGGTGCTGCAGGCCAGTGAGTATGGCTTCTACGCCAATGTAAATCCGACGGTCGACCACCCGCGTTGGACCCAGGCGAGCGAACGCGTGATCGGCGGTGGTCTCGGTCGCCAAAAAACCCTCATGTTTAACGGCTACGAGCCGCAGGTCGCCTCGCTCTACCAGGGCATGGATCTGAAGAAAAACTATTAAGCGTCCTTGCGTAGCCGCGGGCGCCAGCGCGTGGATTTTTCCGGACCACTCGCTGGTGCTCGCGGCTAAATTTCTTCATGTCCACGCTCGAAAAACTGCTCCGCTCCAAGCTCGTCATTTGGACGCTCTTGGTCTTGCCGGGACTCTGGCCGCTGTGGCCGATCTTCCTCCGGCCGGACGCGAGCGTGACGGCTGATCCGTTCAAATACGTGCTGCACCATTTGGGTTTCGTTGCGTGCCTCGTGCTGGCGACCGTCCTCGCGTTTTCACCGCTGCGTGTGCTCTGGCCGAAGTGGGGCGTCGCCCAGGCACTCAATCGCCACCGCCGCCTCGTGGGTGTCGCGGCTTTTGTCTACGCGGCGTTGCACCTGGGTACGCACCTGATTTACGAGGGCGGCTTCGAATTCGCCGCGATTCCGGCGACGTTGAAGACGGCGGTGGGGAAACCGTTTCAACTGACGGGCCTCATCGCCTTCACAATTCTGCTTGTGCTGGCGCTCACGAGCCTGAACTCCGCGATCAAGTGGCTCGGCGGCAAGCGGTGGAAAAACATCCACCGCCTCGCCTACGTCGCCGCGGGCCTCGCCGCGTATCACCAGGCGGCGGCACGAAAATTATTTCCGATGCAGGTCGTGTGGATTTTTGGCCCGCTGGTGATTCTAGAAATTGCGCGGGTGTGGAAACAGCGGCAACCCAAGTCGGGTGCGGCTGTGGTCACACCATCCGGTGCGGCACGAAGCGGCTGAGGTTGCCGGTGATGCGGCGGGTGTCTTCGCGGAGGCCGAGGCCGCAGGCTTCGTGGCTCACCATCCAGACACCGCACACCGGGCGGTTGCCGGAAAAATTTGGGATCGAAGCGAGTGCTTGGTAAATGAAACCCTCGGCGCCGTAGTCGCCGGCGGTTTCCTCCACCGTCGCTCCGTGCTCGACCACGGTGACGTTGGCGCCTTCGCGGCTGAACACTGGCTTGCGGACGTAATTGCCACCCAATGACGCGTCCAGCGACGTGAAGGCGGGCAGGAGATTCGGGTGCCCGGGATTCAGTTCCCAGAGGATGGGCAGCAGGCCCTTGTTACTCAAGAGAAGCTTCCAAGGCGGCTCGATGAAAAGATTTTTCGCCGTCGGCAGAAACTCGGCGAAGGCCTCCTGCCACAGCCATTCCCAAGGGTAGAGTTTGAAGAGCGCGTTCACCTCGGAGTCCTCGCTGTCGACGAACCGAGCGTTCGTCCGGTCCCAACCGAGTTGGTCGATCGCGGTCCAGCGCGTCTGGAAACCCGCCTGCTGGCACGTGTCCATGAGATAGGTGATCGTCTGCGTGTCCTCGGGGAGATCGCTGACGGCGGTGAAGTGCACGCGCGGGGCACCGACGTTGCGCCAGGCTTCGATCAGTTTTTCGTGGATCGAATTGAACTGGTCGGCGTCGGGGAAGCGCTCCTGGAGCCAATACCACTGGACGACGGCGGCCTCGATCAGGGCGGTGGGAGTATCGGCATTGTATTCGAGCAACTTGGGCGGCGATGCGCCGTCGTAGGCGAGATCGAAGCGCCCGTAGAGGCTGGGGTCGTCGCGATTCCACGAGGCGAGAATCGTGGGCACAGCTTTTTCCGGAATGCCGAGGCGCGACCACCAATCTCGGTCGATCACGACTTGGGCGGCGTCAACGCAGAGTTGGTGGAGTGTATTGGCGGCGGCCTCCAGTTCGTCGATTTCGGGCGTCGAAAACTCGTAGCACGCGCTCTCATCCCAATACGGGCCTCGATCAGGGGTGTGGTAGGTGAAGCCGAGGGCTTCGGCCTTGGCGCGCCAGTCGGCGCGCGGAGTGAGCGTGACGCGTTGCATCAGATCGATGTTCGGAGCGCCGCGCTTACGAACCGGAACTGCCACCGCTGCTGTGGCCGGAGGAGCCGAAACCGCCGCGTTGAATCGAGGGCTTGGAGGTTGACGGGGCCGGCGATGACGCGGGGCGGGCCGAGGGCACAGCAGGGCGGTTGGCGGGCGTCGCGGTGGGCTGCGAGGAGAAGGACGAGCCGCCGAACGTCGAGCCGCCGGACCGAGAAAAATTCGAGGAGCTGCTGCGTGAGTTTTGCTCTTGGGCGATGCGTTGCTGCACGGCGAGTGCGCTGGCGGCTGCGCCGGGAGTCGGGCGCGAGCTCATCAGACCGGCCGCAAACGGCACGGCCTGCCAAAGGCCACCGCCGAAGTAACCGCGCGACGCGTCATAGTGATTGAACGGAAAGGGAAACCACGAGCGATACGGGGCGTGATAGTAGCCGACGCCGGGTGTGAAATCGTTGTTGTGATAGTCGCGGTCGGCCGCAATCGGCGTGGACGGGATATCTGGCTGCGTGGCCGTTGGGTTGTCGCCAACGCCGGCGCGCTGCCAAGCATCCCACACGACGACCCCTCCGACCACCCCCATGGTGCCGAGCAACACGAGTGCGATTTGTTTGCTGCGGCGCCCGTCATCGACCGGAGGCTTGGACTGGAAAGACGCGTTCATCCCATGATGGCGGCAGCGACGACCATGCAGACGCCGAGAATAATCGCGGCGCCGAGAATCGCGGCGGCGGTGTTGCGGTTCTTGATAATTTCTTCGTGGAGATTGCCTGGGGTGCAGGCGTCGAAAATCTTGTAGCCGAGGATGGCCAAGGCGGTGCCAGCGAGGGAGAACACCGCCGTGTAAAGCAGCGCTTGGGCGAGCGAAGTGGCGTGCCAATCAGTGGCGACGGATGCCTGGGCGAACCAAGGAGCGAGTAGGTGCATAGTGAGATGGGTGAAGAACGGCGTGAGTGTGCGCGCGCGGGCTCCTCAGTAAACGAAAACACGGAGGTGTGGAAAAAATGGCGGGCGGTCCAACAAGCCCGCTCACCACGAGCTCGTTTAGCGCGTGGCCGCGGCCATGAACCATTCGACGGAAAAAGTCGTGAGCTGCCCGCCGGGTCCATGGAGGTTGAATTCAAATGCGTGCGTCGCCCATGGCAGTGAGACGAAAACGTGCGGCACCTGCTGCTCCGCGAGACGGGCGGCGAGACGTTCGCTTTGGCGGTGCCAGACGAGGGTGTCGATTTCACCGTGAATCAGCAGCGTGGGTGGCGTGGTTTTGGTGACGTGAAGGTAGCCGCTTGCGGTGTCGTAGGCGGCGCGGGCCGTCTCGGGCGGGCCGCCAAGGAATTGCTTCAAGAGCACCGGCGATTTCAACACGTCGTCTTCGCGGGCATAGCGCCAGGCGAAGTGGAGATCGGCGGGCGAGTAGAGCGCGATCACTCCGCGGATGGCGGGATCGTCGGCGGTGTAGCCGACGGCTTGTGCGATGTTGCCGCCAGCGGAGCGACCGAGGAGCACGAGGCGCGTAGGATCGAGGCTGAGTCGCGCGGCATTGGCCTTGAGGAATGCGATGGCGCTCAGGACGTCTTCACGCTGCGCTGGCCAGATGGATTTGGGCGCGAGGCGGTAGTCGATCGCTGCGACCGCGTAGCCTTGGCGCGCGAGCCAGTGGTTGAAGTGGGCGAGCTCAGTGCGTGTGCCGCCATCCCAACCACCACCGTGCACAAGGATCACGCATGGGGCGTTTTTTCGTCCCATGGCGGGATAGTAGTCGAGCGCGAGCTCGCCGCTGTAGCGCAGTGTCTCCACTGCACCGGTCGTCGGTGTGCGAGCGAAGAGGTGGCCCAACGAAAACGGGGCGCGCGTGAGGTCGACCGGACCGAATTGACGAGTGAGCAGAGCGGGCAGGGTCGCGCTCAGCTTCCGCGCTTCGAGGGCTGGTCGCATGAGCAAACCGACGGCGGCGACGCACAGCACGGTCGTCACAGCCGGGACGACGGTGGTCGGACCACGAAAAACCCACGTGAGCGCTGTGTTGAGCACCGGGAGCAAAATTAACCAATGGCCGAATTCGCCCGCGACGAGGGCGAGTTTCCATTCGGACCAATCGGGCGATTTCACGAGCGTGAGTAGCGCGAGCGTGAGGGTCCCGAGGGCGAAAAGGAGCAGGGTCCAGCGGAGCATGTGAGTATCTACGCCCAGCGTGTCCGAAAAGAGGCCGGAAAGTCGCAATAAATCAGTGGAGGTCGAGAATACCAGCAGAGCGGGCTTTCCTTTTGGCGTAGTTTTGCGCCTCTTTGCGGCCACTTTTCTCCTATGCGCCGTCTCGATCAACTTCTCGCCAACCTTGGGTATTGCAGCCGCAGCGAAGCGCGCGCGTGGGTGAAGTCGGGGGCAGTGACAGTGCGCGGCGAAGAGGCCGATGATTTTGGAGCGCGGGTAAACGAGGCGGACGTGTTGGTCGATGGGGTGCCGCTGGATCATCCCGATGGATTGCTGCTCTTGCTCAACAAGCCGCTCGGTCTCGTGTGTTCGCACGAACTGCGGGAGGGGCCGAATGTTTACTCGCTCCTGCCGGAGCGTTGGCAGCGGAGGAATCCGCAGGTGACGAGCGTTGGACGGCTCGACAAGGACACGAGCGGCCTGTTGCTCCTGACGGATCTCGCGCCACTCGTGCACCGGTTGACGTCGCCGAAGCACAAAGTGCCGAAAGTCTACCGGGCAACCGTCGATCGTGACCTTGCACCTGAGTTGGTGCCGCGCTTTGCGAGCGGGACGCTACTGCTGGAAGGAGAAAATGAGCCCTGTGCGCCAGCGCAATTGACGATCCTCTCGCCGCGCGAGGCCGAACTCACGCTCACCGAAGGGCGTTTTCACCAGGTGAGGCGGATGTTTGCTGAGAGCGGGGCGACGGTGCTGACGTTGCACCGGGCACGGTTCGGCGATTTGGAATTGGGCGAGGTGGCACCGGGGACCTGGCGCGAGTTGCCGTTGGGCTCTTTCGGAACCGTGGCGCGGTAGCCACCGTGCGGAGGAGGATACGCCTACTGGTGCGGGCGCTACGCAGCGGGCTAATTTTTGTACAGATTGTGTCGATAAGGCGAAATCTATGGTTGCATCTACCTTTTCGGATTCCGAGCTGATCCAAGTCGCGCAAGAGCTTCCCGCCGCTCCGCGCCTTCTGGTCGAGCTAGGGCAGATGATTCGCAACTCACGCACGGATTCCCGTGATGTCGTCGCTTTGTTGCGGCAGGACCCGGGTTTAGTGGCGCGCATCATTCGCATGGCGAATAGTGCGGCTTACGCGCGGGCGGAACCGGCGGCCTCCTTGGAGGAAGCGGTCGCGGGGATTGGCTTTCGGGAAGTTCACCGCTTGGTGGGAGCGGTGGCAGCGACTCAGCTGGCGGACCAGAAACTCCCGCTTTATGGTGTCGACGGTATGCGCTTACGGGAGAACGCGCTCTTCGTCGCGGTCAATATGGAGGAGCTGGCTGAGGAGTGCGGGGAAGAGCCTCGGAATTGTTATACGGTCGGTTTGCTGCGTTCCATTGGAAAAATGGCGTTGGAGCTGCTGGGGAAACGGGAGCCCACCACCCAAACCTTTGCCGCGAGCCAGGAGCGCGCGATCGATGATTGGGAGAAAAAAACTTGGGGTATCACCAACTGTGAAGTGGCCGAGAAAATTCTCGTTCACTGGCGCCTGCCCAATGAAACCGTTATTGCCATCAAGCACCACTATCGCCCGTCCGGTAAGCATAACCCCATTATTCACCTCCTCACCCTGGCCGCGGGCTCGGCTGAGGATCGGTGCTACGGGCTGCCGGGAGAGGAAGCCCTGCTCAAGATCACTCCGGAGAATTTCACCCGGGCCGGAATTGATCAACGCACCTTCCTCAAGGCGAGCGAACGGGCGCAGCGGACGTTTCAACGCTTGCACGCCGCGTCCGGCGCATAGCCCGCACGGTCCAGTGCGCTGGTGGCTCTGATTGGCCTGATCAACGGGAGTCGTTCGAAACCAGGAGGCAGAGCGCGGCCAAAATTATCACGGTCGTGATCATGGAAGAGGGGAACGGCGGTCACGTGTGACGGACGCCGCCGTCGATCACGATATCGTCGCCGACAATATAGCTCGAATCGTCGGAGAGAAGGAAGCGGACGAGCTTGGCAACTTCCTCGGCGGTGCCGAAGCGTTGGAAGAGCGACTGCGACGCCATGTGGTCTTCGAAACCCTGCTGGGCTTCGGCCGGAAACCCGAATTTTCCGTAGATCGGAGTGGTGATCGGTCCCGGGCTGATCGTGTTGATGCGGATGCCGCGCGGCGCGAGTTCCACCGCGCGGGATTGGCCGAGCGAAACGACGGCGGCCTGCGTGGCGGAATCTTTTTCCTTTGCAACGTCGCCGGTGCGTAGGGCCAAACTGATCCGAGTGGCGAAAAGTCCTTCGAGGTCCCGCGCTGGGGAAAGTGCCATGGCGCGAATCGCGTCATCGTGCGGGGTCATCTCCACCATCGAGTTTGCCATGAAGCAGGCGGGATTTCCCTTGGAGCAAAACCCCGCGACATCGCGTTGGCAGAGTTGTGCGATCACCGGCCTGACAGGACCAGGTATAACCAGAAGGCGCCCGATCGGGTCGAGCGAGCGCTCGCGATACCGGTTTAAAGACGCCGGTAACAGCGTCTGCTTGTTCCCGTAGCGATCGCAGAGACTTTGGCGGCTAATACCCAGCTCCACGGTGAGGTCGCAGAAGGATGTGGCCTGGAATCCACGCGCGCGAAAAACCTCGACCGCTTGATCAAGCACCTCCGCTTCATCGAATCTTTTTATACGGGCTATGCGATTGAGCGAATCGTCATTCTGGAGTTATAAAGCGGAGTTTATAAAATCCATTGGGGTGGGAAAGCCCCTTGCAGCGCGCGGCCCGAGGCGCTCAGGGCAGCAATTCGACGCGGCCGCTGGCCAGATCGTAGCGGGCGGCAAAGATCTTGATTTGGCCGGTTTGCACGGCGTGGGAAATAATCGGGGCGGTGACCATCAGCGATTTCGCGGCGAGGCGCGCGTTGCTGCGGATGGCGTTGTCCGTCTTGTCGCCCGCCTGATTACGGGACTCGCGCACGGCCGGGCGGATGGCCTCGATGATCGTGCCGATCCGTCCTTCTGCGCGCCCACCGGCAATCGCGGCCGCAACCGCGCCACATTTTTCGTGGCCGACGACGAGAATGATGGAGGCATGCAGGTGTTCGACGGCGTATTCGATGCTGCCGATGACGTGATCATTCAGGGTATTGCCAGCGTCCCTCACGACGAAAAGATCGCCCAGCCCCTGATCAAAATAGAACTCGGGGGAGACGCGGGAATCTGAGCAGGTGAGGATCACGGCAAACGGGGCTTGCCCGCCTGAGACCTCCACTCGGCGGGCGACGGTTTGATTGGGATGCTCCGGGTGACCCGCTACAAAGCGCGCATTGCCGTCGAGCAAACGTTGCAGGGCGGTTTCAGGGTTCGGGCGTTCTTGGTTCCCCGCCGCGGCGTGGGCTGTCGGGGCCGGGCTCGGAGGGTGGGCGGGGTCGTTGGCACGCGATGGGAGGAGCGCGATGGCGCCGAACGCGAGTGCTGCTCGCAGGCCCAGCGCCCTCAGAATGACTACGCGCTGCCGCTTGAAAGCACTGGTTTTGAAAATGAAGTTCATAGCGAAAGAATTTACCATCGGCACAAATCGCCGAAAATTGAGCGCCGTTGAGGGGTAGGCTGAAGAACTAAATCCAGGATACGTGCGAATCCACCCGAGAAATTTATTCCCTTCCGCCGCTTATTTCGTTCAGGGGTCTATGCTAGCGGCAGCCGCACGTAACGCCATCATGGTCCAAATCGCGCCGACGAGATCGACCGCTCCCAGCAAAGCGATCGAACGGGGGGCAAGTCCGAGCAACGCGAGAGCGAGAAAAGCTGCAAATACAGCGCAGCGGGCCAATACCGTCCATCGAAAGAACAGCGTCAGGCCCGCGCGGGCTGCGAGGAGATAGTAGCAAGAGAGAACAAGGACCACGACCGCGAGGACGCGCAGCCACGCTTCGTCTGCTGGGGGAAAGCCAAGTGGGCCCAGCACGGCGTTGGGCGCGATCACTATTCCGAGGCCAACCGCGACAAGGTAGAGGCCAAAAGTAAAAACGCTTTTTGCGGCGGGGTGCATAGTGCTACGCTGCGCCCCCGGCGGCTGGAGTCACGGGCGAACGCAATGCGGTAGGCTGAGGATTCGCCAAAAAATGCGCGGTCGGGTGCGCCGGACAGGTGTATCTTCGGGCCGAACCCAAAACTGCCATGAAAATAAATATCGGTTCCTGCGATGGTGGCGTGCGTTTCGTGCTCGGCTGTGTCGGGCTCTTCTTGGGAGTGAAATTTCACTCGTGGTGGGGTCTACTGGCGCTCATCCCGATTGCGACGGCGGCCGTAGGCATCTGTCCGCTATATTGGCTCCTGCATTTCAACACCGAATTGTGGGAGGAGGATTTTGAAGCCAAGCATCCTCATCCGCCGCTCAAGAAATATTAGCGCCGTCGCGACGGGAGTCGCCGTTGTTCCACGAGGTGCGTAACGCGACTGGCTGCGAGTGCGGCCTTGCGGCCGGAGCGCAGGGCCACAGCATGCGCCGCCACGACGACCCCGATGATGACCTACAAGACGATTGCCATGAATCCCCGGAAGCGGATCGCGCTGGTGGCCCACGATGGCCAAAAGCAAAATCTCGTGGAATGGGCGGAGTATAACCGCGGTACGCTCGGCGCGCACGAGATCTGGGCCACGGGCACCACCGGCGCGATGATGGAGGACGTGTTGGGTTTGCCGGTGCACAAGCTCTTCAGCGGCCCGCTGGGCGGTGACCAACAGATCGGCGCCATGATCGTAGAGGGAAAAATCGACTGCCTGATTTTCTTCTGGGATCCGCTGGAGCCGCAGCCGCACGATCCCGATGTCAAAGCCCTCCTGCGCATGGCCGTGGTCTGGAACATTCCCACAGCGTGTGACCGCGCAACGGCGGATTTTTTGATTTCGTCGCCGTTGTTGAAGTCGGCCTACGAACGGCGCGTACCGGATTACGAGGCGTTTCGTCGGAAGCGTTTGGCGGCGGGCACGAAGCCGGTGGCGCGGCGGGCGAAAGCGTAAGTGAAATGGGAGGCTGCGGGGGCGCCGGGAGGGATTTCGGTGGCGAGCTCGTGGGGAACGACCGCTGGACAAAGCCTAAAGTTTGAACTCAGTGCACGAACGGAGCACGTGAGCCGGTGTCCGGATCCCATCCTATGAAAATCTTCCCGCGTCGATCCCTCCTGTCGTTACTCTTGGTCTCCGTTGTGTTGAGCGTCGCGCCCGTCTACGCCAAGTCTGATCCTGAAGCGCAACGGAAAGAGATCCGCGTCATGCGCGACGCGGTGTTGGCTGACCTCTACAAGGTAAACCCTGACGCCAAGGCGAAGATCAAGCAAGCGGCCGGCTACGCGGTATTTTCCAACGTTGGGATCAACCTGATATTCGCGAGCTTCGCCGGTGGCCACGGGATCGTCGTGAAAGAGGGCCTGCTGAGCGACACCGAGACTTTTATGAAGATGGGCTCGGCCGGAATCGGGATTGGCCTCGGCGTGAAAGATTTTCGCGCGGTGTTTGTTTTCAGCGACAAAGAGAAGCTCGCGGCCTTCATCGAGAAGGGCTGGGACTTCAGCGGTCAGGCCGACGCCGCGGCCAAATCCGATGACAAAGGCGCCGCGCTCGCGGGCGCGAAAACAGTCGTGCCGGGTGTCGAGGTCTTTCAGATCACGAAGAATGGCCTCGCGCTGCAGGCGACGTTGCAGGGCACGAAGTATTGGAAAGACAAAGACCTGAACTGAGCGGAGCGAGCACTGCGGTCATGGGTGCACTCGGCCAGCGCGGCCCATGAGACCGCGTCACGTCAGCAAGTAGCGGCCGGTTTTGCGCGTGCCGATGCGTTTGACGAGTTTCGCTTTGAGGAGCGGCGCGAGGATGTGGGCGGCGCCCTGTTTTGTGACAGCGAGCGCCGCCCAGATTTCCCCGGGAGCGAGCCCGTCGTGCCGGTCGCGCAGGAGGTGGAGCAGGCGCTCCTGGCTGGGGCGGAGGACGGTTTTTTTCTTGGAGGATTTTGCGGCGAATTGCTGCACGCGCAGCCACACGCGCTCGAGCGTCACGCGCACGCCCTCGGTAGTGTAGCCGAGCCAAGCGGTGAGGTCGCCACTCGCGGCGGGCGCGCTCGGGGTGGACGGGCAGCGTGGCGCCGCCTTCGAGGGCGCGGACTTCCTCGAGCGTGAGGGGATTGCCCTCGATGGCGGTGGAGGCGTGTGCACTGCGCTGACGGCTGTCCTTGGCAAGCTGGGGCGTCCACGCGACCTGGATGGTGGCCGCGGCGATGCGGGCCTTGAGCTCGGCAATGGTCTCCAGCTCCCGGAGCAGCCGGGCGGTGACGGTGAATTGAGGCTGGAAGCTCATGCTCGGTGAGACAAGCGTGAGTCTAGTAGTGAATCAAGTGCGCATCGAAGCTGAGTCTAGCTTGAGACAAGCAATTAGAACAGCGGAATGAAGCCCGATGGCACGGGGTAGTGCCGTGCTTGAGTCCGCGACGCCACGCGCTCAGCGGGCTTTCTTCGGGACGCTCAGCGCGGTGTAGAGAGAGGGCGCGGAAGGCGGCTCGTTGGGCGAGGAGCGTGGCTGAGGCGTTGAGGGCACTCGCGATTTGGAGCGGACGCTCGGCGGCGAGGGCGGAGCGAAATTGCGAACTGGGCGACAGCGCGGGGGTCCTCACGAGCGATCGCTAAACGGTGCCGCGGGTAGTGGTCAAAAAAACCACTACCGGTCTTATTTTTTCGCGAAACGGCGCAGGGCGGGGCGGAGCGGATAGTAGAGCGCGGCGAGGATGAGAGGCACGCTGAGGAGCCAAGCCGTGGCGGCGTGCACGCCGGTGAGGCCGAAGTTTTCGAGGAAAAGCCAAGGATCGGCGCGGAACGCGGCCACAAGCGTGGGAATCGAGAGCGGCACGGGCGGGGCACGCCAGATGAATTCACCGACGCGCACGTAGACCAAAATGAGCGAGAGCTGCACGGGGGTGAGGAGGTAGTTCACCGTTTGCAAGATCGGCTGGTTGAGGCGGAGTCGGAGGCCGACGACGAGGTTGAGCAGCGTGGTGAAGCCGAAAAAGGGCAGCAGCGAACACGCGGTGCCGACGGCCACGGTGAGGGCCAGGCAGTCGGGGGTGACGCCCTGGGTGAGCTGCGCGCGCAGCGGACCGAGGAGGCGGCGTTGCCAGAACGACGGGCGTGGTGCGGCAGTTGAAGGAGGGGTCACGAGAGAAAGTTACGAGCGGCGGAAGCGCACGGATTCGTGGAAGGCGGAATGATGAATTTTTTTGCGCGAAACGGTTGGCATCTTGCGTCGTCATAGCATGTTCATCCGCATGTTGGCCATTTCCGATCTCACGAAGTCGTTTGTGTCCCCGGAGGGAGCGCGCGTGGAGATCGTGCGGGTGGCAGAGTTTTCGCTGGCGGCGGGCGAGCAGGTGGCGTTGCGCGGTGAGAGCGGTTCAGGGAAGACGACTTTTTTGCATCTGATTGCGGGCATTCTCGCCGCAGACGGAGGTCGGGTGACGATCGACGGAGCGGAGATGACGGCGCTCGGCGAGGCGGGGCGCGACAAGCTGCGGGCGGGCAAACTGGGCTACGTTTTTCAGACGTTTAATTTGCTCCAAGGATTTACCGTGCTGGAAAACGTGGTGCTCGGGATGAGTTTCGGTCCGCATGGGGCGGACCGGCTGCATGCGAAGGAAGTGCTGGAGCGCGTGGGACTCGGGCACCGGCTCGATCATTTCCCGAGTCAACTGTCGACGGGGCAGCAGCAACGCGTGGCAGTGGCGCGGGCATTGGCGAATCGGCCGAAGTTGGTGCTCGCGGATGAGCCGACGGGCAATCTCGACCGTAAGCACGGGCGCGAGGCGTTGGCGTTGATTCGCGAGGTGTGCCGCGAGAACGGCGCGGCGTTGCTGCTCGTGAGCCATGACGAGGAGGTGCTCGCGCAGTTTGAGGCGCGGCGGGATTTTGCGGTGGTGAATGCGGCGATAAGTTCAGCGGGATCGCCACGCCCGGCTGCGCCGGGCTCGCGATGATAAAATAAAAATGACGCTTCCGCTCATCATCTATCGTTCGCTCCGTCAGCATGCGCTCTCGACGATCATCACGGCGGGGAGCATTGCGCTCGCGAGCGGGTTGCTCATGTGCGTGTGGATGGTGAAGACGCAGTCGCAGTCGGCGTTCACGCAGACGACCACGGGGTTTGACGCGGTGCTCGGCGCGCGTGGGTCAAAGCTGCAGCTCGTGTTGAATGCGATTTTTCATCTGGAGGCGTCGCAAGGAAATCTCGCGTGGGCGGACTACGAAGGCATTAAGCGGCACCCTGCGGTGAAGACGGCGATTCCGATCGCCGTGGGCGACAATTTACGAGGTTACCGCATTGTCGGGACATTGCCGGAACTGTTCGAAAAGGTGGAGTTTGCGCCCGGGAGGAAATTCACAGTTGCGGCCGGTGGACGGTTTTTTGGTGGTGCCGCCGATGTGCGCGAAGCGGTGGTGGGGTCATTTGTCGCGCAGAAGCTCGGGCTCAAGGTTGGAGACACGTTCAAACCCTTTCACGGACTCGCGTTCGATGAGAAGAACCAGCATGAGGAGGTGTTCACGATTGTCGGAATCGTCTTGCCGACCAATACGCCGGTGGACCGCGTGCTGTGGATTCCGATCAAGGGCGTGCAGACGATGAGTGGCCACGATGCGAAAGCGGCGACCGACGTGAGCGCGGTGCTGATTCAGCTGCGCACGGCGAGCGCGGGCTTCATGCTCGACCTGATGTATAACAAGCAAGGCAACCGGCTGACGCTGGCCTACCCGGTGGGCGCGATCATCGCTGAGCTCTTTGGGAAGATCGCGTGGTTCGACCAAGTGCTGACGCTCGTGGCGTATCTCGTGGCGCTGGTCGCGGCGGGCTCGGTGCTCGCGAGCATCTACAATTCGATGAGCGCGCGGCGGCGCGATCTCGCGATCTTGCGCGCGCTGGGGGCGCGGCGGCGGATGATTTTCGGTGCGGTGGTCGCGGAGGCGGCGTGCATCGGCGGGTTGGGCGCGGTGGTGGGCTATGCCGTCTATTTCGGGCTTCTCACGGGTGTGGCAGAGGTGATCAGGACGCAGACGGGCGTGGTGCTCGACGTGGGCGCGAAGCACGCAGTTTTGTGGATCTGTCCCCTAGTGATGGTTGCCTTGTGCGCGCTCGGTGGAGTCGTGCCTGCGATCAAAGCTTATCGCACGCCGGTGGCGGAGACGTTGGCACCGACATCGTAGAGCGGCGGTGGAAAAGAATTTTTTGACGAACCTAAACCCGCGAGTAACGTCTGTCCTGTTATGAAATCTTTACGCCTGCTCTCAATCGTATCGGTCGTGGCGTTCTTGGGCGAAATGGACGCGGCCCGGGCGCAAGAGGCCAAGGCGGCGGGGCCGACGGCAGCGGCGGCGGAAAAAATCGCGGCGCCGACCATGGACAATGGTTACCTGAAGCTGGGGTTTGAGCAGTTGGCATCGTATACGTTCACGCCGCCGGCGTTCGATCCGAGCGCCGATCCGAAGGCGACGCCACCGACGGGCGAGGAGCAGATTCCGACGGAGGTGAAGGCGTGGAACGGGAAGAAGGCCGTTGTGACCGGATTTATGGTGCCGGTCAAAATGGAGAAGGGGCTCGTCACGGAACTACTTTTGATGCGGAACACGATGGCTTGTTGCTATGGCTCGGTGCCGAACATGAACGAATGGGTCGTGATCAAAATGAAACAAGGCATCCAGCCGCTGATGGATGTCCCGGTTGCGATTTACGGATCGCTCAAGGTTGGCGCGATGTTTGAGAACGGCTACATGACCGGTCTCTACGAACTCGACGGTGAAAAGCTCGCGGAAGTGAAGAGCTGAGTGAGCGGAAAAAGCGGGAAGGGCCGCTGAAAATTGTAGGAGCGGCTTTACGCCGCGAGGGCATGTGGCGGGCGCGCTGCACGCGTTTAATTTTCGCGGCGTAAAGTAAAGCCTTGGATCGCGGCGTAAAGCTACCGCGGGCGTAAAGCCTTGGATCGCGGCGTAAAGCCTTGGATCGCGGCGTAAAGCCTTGGATCGCGGCGTAAAGCCTTGGATCGCGGCGTAAAGCCTTGGATCGCGGCGTAAAGCCGCTCCTACATGGAGGGCGTCGCGTCTTTCTACCGGGCGATGTCGCTTTGGGTGAGCGCGCGAAAGCCGCGTTGCGTCAGGGCTTGGGCGGCGACGTCGGAATCTTCGGCATTGATCGCGAGGGCGGATTTACCTTCGGGGCGTTTGATGAAGCTGTAGACGTAGTGGACGTTGATCTCCGCCTCGTAGAGGGCGGCGAGCACGCCTTTGAGCTCGGACTCGTCGTTAATTTCGACGGCCAGCACATCCGTCTCGGTGTAAGGAAAATCGTTGTTCACCATCAGCTCGCGGGCCTTGTCGGGATCGTCGACGATGAGGCGCACGATCGCGCTGTCGGTGGTGTCGAGGACGGTGATGCCCATGACGTGGACGTTGTGGTCCTTGAGGAGCGCGGTGAGGTCGAACAGGCGGCCGACACGGTTCTCGCAAAAAACGGAGAACTGTTTCACGGGGTCCGAGGACGAGGTGCTGATTTGCGCGGCCATACGCGTGTTAAGCTGGCTGCGGCGGAGCACGGGTCAATTGCGGGCTCGCGGCGGAGCCCGGTTGTTACCTTGCTGGCGTGCTTGCCCGCCGAATTACCCAGCCACTATGCAGCCACCCAGCGCCGTGCGAATGCCAGCGCGAAGCTCGTGCTGCGTGGCATTGCGCTCAATGCCGTGCTGGCAGCGGTGAAATTTGCGGGCGGGATTTTCGGCCACACCTACGCCCTGATCGCCGACGGGGCGGAGTCGATGCTGGATATTTTTTCCTCGTTGTTGGTGTGGGCGGGCTTTCGCGTGGCGGCGAAACCGCCCGATGCCGACCATCCTTACGGTCACGGAAAAGCGGAGCCTCTGGCCGCGCTCGCGGTGGCGGTATTCGTGTTTTTCATGGCTGGCTTCGTTGCGGTTCACGCGGTTCACGAAATCATCACTCCGCATGAGGCACCGGCGTGGTGGACGCTCGTGGTGTTGGGCGGCGTGATTGTAATCAAGATGTGGTTTTCGCGCAGGATGGGTGTGGCGGGCGAGGAAATCGGGAGCACCGCGTTGGGGGTAGAGGCGTTGCACCACTACTCGGATGCGCTGACTTCGGCGGCGGCATTTGTCGGCATCAGCATCGCGTTGTGGGGTGGAAAAGGGTGGGAGACGGCCGACGATTGGGCGGCGCTGTTTGCTTGCGTGCTGATCGCCTTCAACGGCGTTACCATGGTGGGAAAGGCGCTGGGCGATGTGATGGATTCGGCCGCGCCGACGAATTTTGAAAACGAAGTGCGGGCGATTGCCCTCAGCGTGGCGGGGGTGCGGGCGCTCGACAAATGTCGCGTGCGCAAGAGTGGGCTCAGTCATCTCGTGGACATCCACGTGCGGGTGGATGGCGAACTCACCGTTCGCGAAGGCCATGACATCGCCCATGCAGTGAAGGATGCGCTCATCGCATCCGTGCCGCATCGAGTGAGCGATGTAGCGGTGCACATCGAGCCGGCGAACTGAACGTCCCGCCGCGGTGGTAAACTACTCCTCGAGTTTGCGGGCTATTTTCCAGCCAACGTAGACGCCGACCAGGCTGCCGACCCCACTCAGGAGGAAGCCACCGAGAGAAAACGTGCCGAGGCCGAACGCTCCCGCGAGCATGCTGCCGGCGATACCGCCGAGCGAAGTGCCGACCAAGATGCTAAGCTTCATCATAGGGGAAAGGTGCAGTCAGTTTCACTAAAAGGCGACCGTCTAATGGGTCGCCGCCACCGGCTTCTATCCGGGGTTTCCGGTTTACTCGCCGCCAGAATAAGACACGGTTTTTGAGCACATGAAAACGAAACTTCACGTCACTCCGCTCAGCACGAACAAGCACTTGCTTCGCTGGGTCGAAAAGATGGTCGATTTGTGCCAGCCCGCAGCGGTCCACTGGGTCGATGGTTCGCAGGAGGAATACCACTCATTGTGCGCGCAGATGGTGGCCGGAGGAACGTTCATCAAACTGAACCAGAAGAAGTGGCCAAACTGTTACCTCGCCCGTTCTGACGCGACCGATGTAGCCCGGGTCGAGGACCGCACCTACATCTGCGCCCTATCGAAGGAGGCGGCCGGACCGACGAATAATTGGGTTAATCCATTCGAGATGCGGAAGACGCTCAAGGGGCTCTTCACGGGATGCATGAAGGGTCGCACGATGTATGTGCTGCCCTACAGCATGGGGCCCATTGGTTCCCCGATGTCACAGATCGGCGTTCAGCTCACCGACTCGCCTTATGTCGTCGTGAACATGCGCATCATGGCACGCATCGGGAAAAAAGTATTCGAACTGATCGACAAGAATTTCAAACGCGTCGTTCCGTGCGTGCACAGTGTGGGTATGCCGCTCGCGAAGGGGCAAAAGGACGTCTCGTGGCCGTGCAACAAAGAGAAGTATATCGTCCACTTCCCCGAGACCCGCGAAATCTGGAGCTTTGGTTCAGGCTACGGCGGCAACGCGCTTCTCGGGAAAAAGTGTTTCGCGCTCCGCATCGCATCGGCCATGGCGCGCGATGAAGGCTGGATGGCCGAGCACATGCTCATCCTTGGAGTCGAGAATCCGCAGGGAAAAAAGACCTACGTGGCGGCCGCGTTTCCGAGCGCGTGCGGCAAGACGAATTTCGCGATGCTCATCCCGCCGGCCCATTTCCAAAAGCAGGGCTGGAAGGTATGGACCGTCGGCGACGATATTGCGTGGATCAAGCCGGACGAGCACGGCCGCCTGCGTGCGATCAATCCCGAAGCAGGTTTCTTCGGCGTCGCGCCCGGCACGTCGAACAAGACCAACCCGAACGCGATGGTGTCCCTCGCGAAGAATACGATTTTCACGAACTGTGCTTACACGCCTGACGGCGGTGTCTGGTGGGAAGGGATGACGGACGCGCCGCCCGAAATGGCGACTGACTGGCAGGGCAAGATTTGGACGCCGGAGATCGCGAAGGCGACGGGGGCCAAGGCTGCGCACGCCAACGCCCGCTTCACGGCACCAGCGAAACAGTGTCCGACGATCGACGCTGATTGGGAGAATCCCGCAGGCGTGCCGATCAGTGCGTTTATTTTTGGTGGCCGTCGAGCCACGACAATGCCGCTCGTTTATCAGGCCTTTAATTGGTCCAGTGGCGTGTACGTGGGTGCAACCATGGGCTCCGAGATGACGGCCGCTGCGGCCGGCACGATCGGTAAAGTGCGCCGCGATCCGATGGCGATGCTACCGTTCTGCGGTTACAATATGGGCGACTATTTCCGTCATTGGATCTCGATGCAGCGAAAGCTAAGCGAGACGCCGCGGATTTTTCACGTGAACTGGTTTCGCAAGGATGCCGAAGGGAAGTTCATGTGGCCGGGGTTCTCGGAGAATATGCGGGTTCTCAAATGGATCGTCGACCGGGTGCGCGCCGGAGGGCGGGCGAAGGAGACGCCGATCGGCTGGGTGCCGCGCTACAAGGACATCGATTGGACGGGAATAGACTTCCCGGAGGCAAAATTTGAGGAACTCCAAGCGTTTGACCGGGCTGCTTGGCGCGCCGAAGTGCTCGGCCACGAGGAGCTCTTCTTGGATCTTCATTCGCACCTTCCGAAAGAAATGATGTTTGAGCGCGAGCTGCTGATTTGCCGGATGTAAGTGGGGTGGAAAGCGACGGCAGTTCCGCCCAGTGCGGAATATTATCGGACAGGGCTTCAGTCGCAGTGGTTTGTGCCGATAAGGCAGAGTCATGACTGCCGCCTTGTCCGTCGCCCCGGTTAGCCGCGAGAAAATACTGACCACTGCCCGCCTCTTGCCGGCTGCGCCACAGGTGCTGGCAGGACTGTGTGAACTGCTCCAGGATGTAAATTCCGACCTCGACCAGGTCGCGAATCAGATTCGCGTCGATTCGTCGCTCTCGGCGCGGGTAATTCGCATCAGCAATAGCGCAACCTATGGAGGCGGCCTGCGCATTGGCTCCGTGGACGAGGCGGTGAATCGGGTGGGTTTTGGCGAGATTCTCCGGCTCGTCGGAATCGCGACAGTCGCGGGATTGGCGGATCGGTCGCTTAATTTTTACGGCATCGGGGCTGAACGCATGCGCGAGTCGTTGCTCTTGCATGCGCTCGCCAGTGAGGCTCTCGCGCAACGGGTCGATGTTGATCCACGTTTGGCTTACTCTGGCGGCCTCCTGCGGGCGTTGGGTATGATGGTGCTCGACCGGGTCGCCCGGGAGCGCACTCCGGCACCGGATGCGTATGCCGGACAGCGGTTCGCCACCTATGGGGATTGGGAGAGCACTGCATTCGGTCTGACCAATACCGAGGTTACGACGACGGTGCTCGACGAGTGGCGTTTCGCCCCGGAACTCGTCACGGCGTTGCAGGAGCACATGCTGACCCGCGAAACCGGCTACGATGACCGGATGGCTTGTGTCTTGCATCTGGCCGGGGCGGTCGTGGCGAAGGCAGGCTTGGCGCTGCCCGGTGACGAGGCATCATGGGCTCTCACGAACAACAAGTTTTCGGCGCTGGGATTGGATTTAGCCTCGCTGAATGAAGTCGCCGAGCAGGTGGGTGGGCTGTTCCAGCGGCAGCGTGCCGCATTTTGCTGAGGACGGGGCTGACATGGGTCGCGACTTGCGGAACTTTGTCCGGCGTCCATGGTTCATGTGACCATGCGACGAGTGATCTATCTCTTTTGGTTGGTATCGGCCGTAGCCTTGCGTGCGGAGGTGCCGCTGATTTTACAGGACGCGCTGAAGAAACTTTCCCAAGATTCTGATCGTTGGGCTTACACCCAGACCGTGATTCAGAAGGACGGAAAGGGTAACGCCAAGAGCGAGGTTGTCGTGCGTTTTGATCCGTCAAAGCCGTATGCGGAGCAATACACGCCGTTGAAAATTGACGGCAAAGCCCCGAGCGATGGCCAGTTTCGCAAATACCGCCGCCAGGGCGAAAAACGAGGGGAGCAATTGGATAGAGCCGCGACGACTGGTATCGTGGAGGCGCCTTCGCAGCGAAAATCGCTGGGGGAATTGATGGACCTCGAAAGGGCCGCCGTGGCGGACGAAAACGAGCAGGCTATCATCTATGAAGTGCCCTTGAAAAAAGACGGTAACGATCGCCTTCCGCCTGAAAAATTTCGGGTAACAGCGCGCGTCAGTAAAGAACTGCGGGCTTTTGAAAATGTTTCCGCGACGCTGCGGTCGCCCCTTCGAGAAAAACTTATTGTGAAGGTTAGTTCGGGAGAGGGGCAGATCAACTTCAAGACGGTCGATCCCAAGCATCCGCCGCAATTGACGGAAATCGTGGGCACGGGATCCGGCTCAATCCTCTTTGTGCCGATTGGCCGCTCCTATGAATTGCGGCGTGACGACTTCAAAAGGGTAAAACCCTACGGCGACCGTTTTGATGTCCAGATCGGCACCCTGAAGGCGATCGATTTCTGAGGAGTTAGCGGAAAATATCCCTTAGTTTCTCGGAGGATTGTGTCGATTCACGGGTGTGCGCGCCGCGCACGCACTTATGCCCCTCAATCGCGAGACCATCATCACCCTTGGCAACAAATTAGCTCCGTCGGCCGCCACGTTTGCCCGTTTGCGCACCCTCCTCGAAGACTCAAGCACGGAGATGGAGGAGATCGTCAACCTCGTGCGCTTGGATCCCGCACTGACGTTCCACGTGATTCGGATGAGCAATAGCGTGCTCTTTGGTCTCCGCGAGCGCAACGACTCACTGGAGGGTGCCGTCGGTCGGGTGGGATTTGACGAAGTTTACCGGCTGGTCGGCCTCGCGGCGACTCATCAGGTCTGCCAGCGCGATCTTTTGACGTATCGCCTGAAAGCCAGTCGCCTCTGGGAAAACGCCGTGGCGACGGCCGCAGCAGCTGAAGTTCTTGCGCTGCCAGCCGGAGCAGATGCAGGCCTTGCCTACGCCACGGGTCTCGTTCGCTCGCTGGGTCGGGTGATCATTGACGGCATGGCGTGCGGCCAGGTCTACCCGGGCGAGGCCGAATGGCCTTCAGTCACTGAGTGGGAAAGGCGGACCTTTGGGGTCTCCTCTGCCGAGGTGACGGTTACGTTGCTGTCGCACTGGCGGTTTCCAAGCGAGCTCGTGGAATCGATCCGCGGGCACTACGAACCTTTGTCTGATGCCGACTCAAATGTGGGTGCCTGTGTGTTGAATCTCTCCTGTGGCGTGGCGGCACGCTTTGGCCTCGATTTGCCGGGTGAGGCCAGTCACTGGGTTCCGAGTGACGCGAAATTGACTCTCGCCGGTGTGACCAAAGCGGATTTGACGCTCTGTGCGGAACGCGCCCGAGCTCATTACGCGGCACTTTGTGCGAGCGTCGAATAGGCGCTCACCTGGTTGGACGGCCGGGCGATGAGCGGTCGATTAGGAACGTGCTGCGTTAACGGTTCCGTGGTGTAGTCAAAGGGGTGGGAAGTGTCGCGGGGCTTCACGCCGTGGCCAAGTGGCTTGCGTCGGTGGCGCGTCCGTCGTCCGATTCGCCCCGCCGCATGGTCGCCGCCTTCGCCAGTCCCTGCCCCCTGCTTGTCGGGCGTTTCCGCCGGATTGGCTGGGTTGCGGCACTCCGGTGGCTGGGTGGGCCTTGGTTCGAACATTTCTGCAACTTTGCTGCGCCTTCTGGGGTTCTTGGCTCGAACGATGAAACTCCAGTGCAAACTCCATCCTCGGGACTGATCCCCCCGGCCGACTTTACGACGTTTATGCGCGCCTATCAGGACATGGTCTTCTCCACCGCCGCTCGCCTGACCGGTAACGAGGCGCAGGCAGAAGACATTTCACAGGAAGTCTTCCTGAAGGCCCACGCGCATTTCGACAACCTCCGCACCAGCCCGACCGCGGGCGGCTGGCTCAAAACTGTCGCCACCAACCTCTCCCTCAATCATCTCTCGCGCTACCGGAACCGCTGGAAATTTTTCTCCGAGCTTAAGCGCGACGACGCCGAGAGTGATGCGCCTGAGGTCGAATTTGCCGCCCCCGATACCTTCTTCTCCGGTGTCGACGCCGATGAGCGCCGCGAGTGGGTCGAACGGGCGCTCGAAGATCTCCCGGCCCACCAACGTGTCCCCTTGGTGCTCTATCATTTTGAAGACCTGCCCTACGACGAAATCGCCAAGCAGCTCGGCGTCTCGCTGGCCAAAGTAAAAACCGACATCCTGCGCGCCCGCACCGCGCTCGCGAAGATCCTCCAACGTGGTGCCACCGCGCACGAAACCTTCGAAAACTAGACGAGCCATGAATCCACTTCCCGAAGATCACGAAGCGAAACTCGAGCGCGCCATCCACCAGACGCTACGCGCTCTACCGGTCCGCCGCGCCCCGCGCACCCTGGAAGCGCGCGTCTTCTCCGAGCTTGAGCGTCGCGCAGCTTTGCCATGGTGGCGGCAGAGCTTCGCGCACTGGCCGCTGGCCGCTCGCGCGATTTTCCTGTTGGGTTCAGTTGCCTGGGTGAAGCTCGTGCTGATGGCGTCCGTCTGGGTGATGGCGGGCTTCGACTCGACTGCGTTTGCGGCCGCCTTTTCCACACCGGTTGCCTGGATCGAGACGACGATTTCGCTGGCCCGGGGCGTCGCCGACTTTTGCTCCATTGTTTTCCGCAGCATTCCGCCGCTCTGGCTCTACGGCGCGGCCGCCTTTGTGGCGGCGTTGTATGCCGCGCTCTTCGGTCTCGGCGCTGCCGCCTACCGCACGCTCTACGTGAGCCGCTAAACTCAAATCCGCCCGCTTCCATGCACTCTCCCGTTTCCATGCACTCTCCCGTTTTCCCTGTCATGAAACCCTTGGTTCGCTCCCTCTTTGTGGGTGTCGCCCTCGCATTCTTTTTCACGCTGACACTCGCGGCGCTGGCCCAAGAAAAACCTTCCGCCCCGGTTGCGCCGCCGGTTCCTGCCAGCGAGAGCCAACCGGCGGCGGCCGAAGCTGCGGTCGCGCCCGTGCCGTCGGCGCCGTCCGAAGCTCTTCCTCTGCGGCGGATTGACGAGATTGCGGTGGAGAAATCAACGGATGCTCCGCCGCCGAACGAGGCGAAGAAATCGCGTTCAACACAATCCAAAGAGCGGTCAGACGCGGTGAAACAACGTGCACTAGACCGGGCCGCGCGGGCCGAGTCCCGCACTGGCGAGGCCATCGTAAATGTCTTTTCCGATTCGCTGCTCGAGAGCGGTAAGAAAGCCGATGCCGTCGTTGCAATTTTCGGCAACGCCACTGCTGAAGGTGACGTGGTCGATGCCGTGGTCACGGTCTTCGGCGACAATCGAGTGGTTGGTCCGGTCGGCTCGGCGGTGGTGTCCGTATTCGGCAACAGCTATATCAACGGCCCGGTCAAAGAGAGTGTCGTGGTGGTGTTTGGTGACCTCGAATTCGGGCCCGATGCACGCATTGGAGGCGAAGTCGTGTGCATCGGCGGCACGATCAAGCGGGATGCAGCCGCGATGATCAAAGGTCCCGTGCAAAATATCATCTCGGCCAAAGTCGCGTGGCTGCGCACCTGGCTGCACGAGTGTTTATTGAAGGCCCGGCCGCTCGCGTTCGCCCCAAATCTGGGCTGGGCGTGGATGCTGGCATTTGGGTGCCTCGCGTTTTATGCGCTGGCGGCTCTCATTTTTCGCACGGGAGTGGAGCGATGCCTGACCACGCTGCAGACCCGGCCCGGTTTTTCGGTGCTAGCCGCGTTGCTGACGACGTTGATTTCACCGTTGGTGGTCGTGCTGCTCGCCATGACGGGCGTTGGGCTGATTGCCGTGCCGTTCATTGGGGTCGGGTTATTTTGCGCGACGCTTTACGGCAAAGTGGTGGTCCTCGCGTGGCTTGGTCGGTGCATCACCCGTGTGTTTGGGAGCGGTCCTTTGAGCCACGTCGCGTTTGCCGTGATCGTCGGTGGCTTGATCGTCATTGGACTTTATACGGTCCCGGTAATCGGGTTTTTGGTCTTCAAGCTTGTCGGCTGGATCGGTCT
>Ga0209829_10000342_pt1 | contig 43706 bp, 34 predicted proteins | sample C_140205_EF_Meta_FD_187311 | JGI IMG/M metagenome (GOLD analysis project Ga0209829, IMG submission 187311) | Freshwater microbial communities from Lake Croche, Canada to study carbon cycling - C_140205_EF_MetaG (SPAdes) (version 2) | ecosystem: Environmental > Aquatic > Freshwater > Lake...
GGCCATATTTTTAGGCATAGAAGAAGCATTGCCATTTTGTAATATGGAATTTACCAAGCGCCCACTAGTGATATAGGGTTTTACTGTAGTATAGCTGTTTAAAAAGATGCCCGCACCTAAACTATTGGCGTTGGCTCCATGACAGCTGTTGCAATTGGCATTTAAAATATTGGTAACAGTAACGCCGTAAGTTATATTGGTTGTATCGCAAGTGGGCACAATTACTTGTGGGTATACTTGATCTTTCTTATCATAATAACAAGCACTAAATAAAAATAGTAGTAGCCCAATAAAACTTATTTTTTTTATGGATGGCATTTTATTGAGGATACCCATTTTGTATCCATTTTTGGATTTGAATAATTTTGCAATCAACCATTTTAGCAGATGGAGGCATTTTTTGAACTGTTGTCAAAGTAGTTGAATAATTAATGGCATTTAAGAATAAAGTCTTATTGGCAGAAACATAGGTTTTAGCACTAGCATAATCTCCCAAATAAATATTTAAAGAACCTGGTTTGGTACCATGACATCCGCCACAATTATTTGCTAAGATGGTTTGTATCGCACCAGCATAAGTATAATTGGTCGTGTCGCAAACATTCGTACACAATGTATTTAATGCTCCTTGATCAATCCATTTTTTAATGAGTGCTATTTGGGTCGTGGTCATTTGAGCACTTCCTTTAGGAGGCATTCCATTGTTAATGATTGTATAGTAATTACTATTATTTGAATTTTTTGCTCTTATGCCATTCATAATATGTCCATAGTCGGTGGTAATAACACCCGACTTGTGGGTATTTGCATCGTGACAGCCCGAAGAGCCACAATAACTTACATACAAAGGCAATATATCTGTATTAAAACATACCGTGTCTGAAACAGTAGCCGAGTTGCCTGCAGCAGGGGTGGGCGTTGGCGTGCCTACTGGAGGCTTTATTACCAATACGGTATCCATAGAAATGCCGGCATCAATAGTAATATTATCGTGACGACAAGCAATAACCGACATGCTCACTAAAAAATAGAATTCCAATATAAAATTTATTTTACGCATTAAGAACTTTTTGGGGGCGCTCATCTTTAAAAGTCTATTAAAGATAAAAAGATCTCCTGATAAAAAAAATTATAGCGGATATTATTATTAAAAATGGTTATTTTTTAACTTAGGTTAAGTTTTAATTAAACTGCAAAGGCACATTTATTTTTAAACTAAAATTCCGGCCCATATTAAATACACCCATTCTGCCAGTAACTACATTCTCATCGGTATATTTTAAGCGGCTTAAACTATTTTGATAAGCTACATCGGTTAGGTTTTGAGCAAAAAAGGAAATGCTAAACAATGGCTTGCCGTTGTTTAACACTTGTGTGCCTAATCCAACATTGATTAAACTATAGCCAGGTGTTTTAGTTTCGGTATGGTAGCCTGTGAATGGATTGTTTTGCGCAGCTACATTATCAAATTGTAAAGACAAATACGTGTTTTTATAATTGGTAGTTTGCTTTGCTAACTCATACCTTAATTCTGCAATCCATCTAAAAGTAGGAATATTAGGCAAGTTGGTACTTCCATCTACCGCTTGATTAAATTCACCTTTCACATAAGACAAGGTATTTTCGATATGCAAGCCGTCCAATGGATGTGGATGAATATCAATATTCCCTTCGGCACCAAATAAATGCGCATTTTGTTGATGATAGGCAAAGGCAAAAAAGTTTTTATTGTCTTTAACTAAGATTGAATCACCGCCTTTCACGCCCAATATTTTTTGATAAAAGATATAATCTGTTACCATATTATAAAACAAATTACCTGCCACAGAAATATGCTCATTGCTCCATTCCGTTCCTAGGTCAAATTGCAAGCTTTTTTCTGATAACAAATGGGTGTTACCATATTCATATCGGTTGGTTCCTTCATGTGCTCCATTGCTTCCCAATTCAGATAAATTAGGTGCTCTGTATCCCCTTGCTACATTGAATTTATACACTACATTGTTTTCCGCTTCATACGTCGCACCAAAGGACCCCGCAAGGTCTCCATAATCTTTTTGCAAACCATTAAATTCAATTCCTTTTTTATCTACTCTTACCCCGCCACTTAAATAAAGTTGATTGATATGCTTTTGAGTAAAAAAGAAAAGCCCTAATTCCACTGATGTATAGGCAGGAATTAATACTTCAACCCCTTTATTTTTATTTTCTTGATTCATTCCACTCACACCAATCGTATGTTTCCAGTTGTTGGTTTCGGGCAATAAATATTGAAAAGAATAATTTAAAGTACTTAAATCAAAGTATAAACTTTTTTCGGCGGGGTCAAGTACATTGCCAAATTCCTTTCTTTGATTGTGTTGGTAGGCGATATTTGCTTTTAATTTTCCCGTGCCCCAATTGATGCTGTTATCCAATATCAATTTAGTATGTTGAATGGTTTGATAAGGAAGACTAGGATCACTTGCACTAAAATCGGCATCAGTAGCTGGCACTTCGATGGTACTCATTTTGCCACCCACTGCTGATGGTATTTCTTTTGTAAACTGTCCTAAATTATTTCTGCTACCTTCGATCATGCCTAATTTTTGTGTAAACTCACTTACTATAAAATGACTGTAGCCCCAATCTTTTTCTACTCCAATAAACGCACCGCCATTCAATTCACTAAACTTTGAATTAAATACATAACCATCGTATTTGTTTTTATAATCTGCAGCTTTTTTACTGGACCCATTAAAGCCCCAAACCAAACCATGGTTGTTTCCTGCAATATCAAAATGATACCCTTGCATTTGATTGTTGCTTTGGTAATTGCTAAATAAGTTTCCCTTAATCACGCCTTCTGCTACAGGTACATTGGAAATAATATTGATCACACCAGACAAAGCTTCACTTCCATAAATAATAGAAGCAGGAACTTTTAGGACTTCGGTTCGACTTACATTGTACTCGTCAATTTCAATGCCATGTTCATCGCCCCATTGTTGTCCTTCTTGTTTTACCCCATCGTTCAAAACCACAACCCTATTGTATCCTAAGCCTCTTATAATGGGTTTAGAAATAGCAGGCCCTGTAGTTAATTGGGTCACCCCAGGTGTTTTAGAAAGCGCATCAATGAAATTAGTAGCAGCCCCTTTAAACAAATCTTCTTTTCTTAAAATACTTATTGGGGTAGGCGTTCGTTTGCTTGATGTGGCGCGTAAAAAACTTGTCACCGTTACATTGGTATTTTCAACCACATTGTGATTTAATGCAAAATCTTTTTCTAGTTGGTTTCGTACCTCCAGATTAATGGTTTGTAAAGTATAGCCGATATAACTCACTTCGATGATGTATTTTCCTGGGGCTACATTGATTTGGTAAAATCCTTTGTCGTTGGTAGCTGCTCCTTTTTTTAATTCAGGAAAATAGATAGAAGCGCCTTGTAAAATTTGGCCAGTGAGTTGATCTATCACTTTACCATGTAATAAAACCTTTTCTGGCAAATGGTTTGCATGAACTTGAGTCAAGGCCAAAAATAAAATAAGAACCGTTATGGAAAAATATTTGAACATAAAATGAATCTAAAATAAATAATGAAATTAAAGACAAAACCTTATTCCATTATGCTGTGGGCGGACCTCTAGATTCGAGAGCAAATAATTGAGTAGAAAAATAAAAAGCAACTAAAATAGTATTGCGAACCTGGGCTACTACTGGATGCAATATTTGAATAGGAAAAGAAAAATCGACAAAAGGAGAAGCTACTACCAAATTTTCATGCGCACAATGAATGGTGGAATGCTCCACTTGATCTATAGGTGCCGATTTATGTACATTACAATTCACCTGATCGGTGTGCTTAGCAACTAGATCATGGATGGTTTTTTGAGAAGTGATACTAAATGCAAAAACCACTAGCATGAGTAGCGCAATAATGGGCCTTATGGTTTTATGGTATAACATGATGGTAATGTAGCCTAAAGTTACACCAATATAATAATACCCACTATTATCTGGTTGATTTTGAACCTTTTAGCTTTTATAGTGTTATTATAAAAGACTGATTTACATACTATTATTAAAAATATAATTGTGTAAATGAGCTAAATCACTTATTTTTGATGTTCAAACATTGATAATACAAACTTAAAATTAAATACCATGCAATTATTAGAAGCCTTACAATGGCGTTATGCAGTGAAAAAAATGAATGGAACTAAAATTCCTGCCGAAAAATTAAACCAGATTTTAGAAGCAACACGTTTAGCACCTAGTGCTTTTGGTTTAACCCCTTATACCATTATTGTGGTAGAAGACGAAGCAACAAGAAAAAAATTACAACCTGCATTTTACAATCAATCACAAGTTGTGGATGGTTCTGCAGTAATTGTTTTTGCTGCTTGGAACCATGTTTCAGAAAAAGAAGTTGCTGAATACATGCATGACATTGCTGAGCAAAGAGGTGTTGCTGTGGATTCTTTAAATGAATTTGCTGGTTACATCAATGGTTCATTAAAAAATCTATCTGCCGACCAAGCTAGAATCTGGGCCGACAAACAAGCCTACATTGCTTTAGGTTTTGGTTTAGTAGCTGCTGCAGCAGCACAAGTGGATGCGACTCCAATGGAAGGCTTCGCACCTGATGCCGTAGATGAAGTGTTAGGATTAAAAGCTTTAGGCTTACATAGTACGGTTGCTTTAACCTTAGGTTACCGCGATGCAGCCAATGACTATTTAGTGAATGCAAAAAAAGTAAGACGTGATCATCAAAAATTAATGATCAAGAAATAAGTAAATCTTAAAATGATCTTATAGTAAAGAGCCTCCATTGGGGGCTCTTTTTTTAGTCACTAAATTAGTAAGACTAATACAATATTACTGCAACATCCATTGCTTAAACGAAGTATAATTTGCCGCTAAGGGAATAGACACTTTTGTTTTGTCTAGTAAAAATTGAACGGAAGCAGGTACCTCTATCTTTTCTCCAATGGCTTCTTCCACTACTTCTGGAAATTTTACAGGATGGGCAGTTTCTAAAATGACCACTTTTGAATCATTCGCATTCTGTGTGTCTTTATTTAAGGGGTCAGCATTTATTTTAGACAAAAATAATTCTGCTGCCGCAAAAGCCACAGCCCCATGGGGATCTAAAGTGTAATTGTTTGTTTTATATACCCTTGCTATGGTAGATTTTGTAGTAGCATCATTGATACTATAACTTGTTAAAGCATTGGTTAAATGGGTAAAATTATTTTGTAGGATCTCCCTAATTCTTATAAAATTACTTGGATTGCCTACATCCATGGCATTGGAGACCGTTGCCACCGCTGTATGTATTTCATATTTTTCAGTAGCTAAATATCGAGTCACTACATCATTCGCATTACATGCTGCTACAAAATGTCCTAAGGGCAAGCCACTTGCCTTGGCCATCATGCCCGCACATATATTTCCAAAATTACCACTTGGTACTACGATATGCATAGCGGGGTAATTTCCATCAGCGTCTTGATATTTTTTTACCCACTGTTGCCAAGCAAAGAAATAATACAATTGTTGTGGCAACCACCTTGCAACATTAATTGAATTGGCCGATGTTAAATGGTATTGTTGATTTAAATCGGTATCCATAAAAGCTTCTTTCACGATGGCTTGACAATCATCAAAACTTCCATCTATTTCTAGTGCTGTAATATTTTGTCCGCAAGTAGTTAATTGCAATTCCTGTATGGGACTTACTTTGCCTTTGGGATATAAAATAATCACATTCACTCCTTCCACACCTAAAAATCCATTGGCCACCGCACCTCCCGTATCACCACTGGTGGCTACCAATACTGTAGTTGATTTTGTTGTTGGTGATGCCGATGCTGCTTTTTCTTGTTTTGAAAAATAGCCCAAACACCTACTCATAAATCTGGCACCCACATCTTTAAAAGCCAAAGTAGGCCCATGAAACAGTTCTAAGCTTGAAATAGTTGAAGTGATGGCCACTAAAGGAAAATCAAAGTCAATGGTCTCTGCACATATTTGTTGTAAAGTGGCATCGTCTATAGTCCCACCCACATAAGGTTTCATAACTTCAAAAGCCAAACTGGCTTTGTCTAATGTTTTAAACCTTTCAATTTGTGCTGCAGTAAATTGGGGGATCTCAGATGGAAAATACAATCCCTTATCTGGTGCTTGCCCAGTAATGGCCGCTGTTTTAAAATTAACAGGGGGTGATTGTTTTCCTAAACTATAATACTGCATACTTATTAAATTCAAAAATCTGATTGAAATTTTTATTGCTCACTAGGCAATTATCTCTACTCCCGCTTGATTAATAGTGGTAACATAAGTATGATGGGGTAAGCCAATACCATCATACAATTGATTCATTTCTTTTTCCACCGCTACGGCTATTTCTTTTTTTTTACTTAACATAAATATAGAAGGGCCTGATCCTGAGATGCCTCCTCCCAATGCGCCTGCTTGTTTACACACTTTTTTTAAATCATCAAATCCAGGAATCAAAATAGAACGTACAGGTTCTATGATCACATCTTCCAATGACCTGCCTATTAAATCATAATCTGATTTCATTAATCCTGCTACCAAGCCAGCTATATTTCCCCATTGCTTGATGGCATCTTTTAACAATACTTGTTGTCTTAAAATACTTCTTGCATCCGAGGTTCTTACTTCAATTTGAGGATGTACAATCGTTACATACAATTGTGGCGAAGGCAAAGCCACCACTTCTAAAGGAAAAATAGATCTCACTAAAGTAACTCCACCAAAAATACAGGGTGCTATATTATCGGCATGCTTTACACCCGATGCAAGTTTTTCTCCATTCATGGCAAAGCGCACCAGGTCGTCTTTAGAAAATAGATTGCCTAATAAATAATTAGCTCCTACTACAGCACCTGCCGAGCTGGCTGCGCTAGAACCCACACCACTGCCGGGTTTTATTAACTTATTAATTTTTACTTCCAGTTTTATTTTTACTGCATTGTCCTTCTCTTTTTCTTCATACTCTTCTAAAAACGCTAACAAAGCCGCTCCTGCCACATTCTTTTCTGGATCGGTAGGCAATTGATAGTCATCAATATTAATAATAACAATACTTGGTTCATTTTGAGCACGCGTCATCCAACGCATTTCCATTTCATCATAGGGATTGTTCACCGCAAAGCCCAATATATCAAATCCGCAAACCATATTGGCTACAGTAGCAGGGGCTTTTATTTTTATCCATTGATTCTCGGCAACCATTTTTATTATTATTTTTTTATACTCTTGCTGCTCTTATGATATCCGCAAATACGCCTGAGGCAGTTACATCGGCTCCCGCACCTGCCCCTTTTACCACCAATGGCAATTCTGGATAACGCATACTATAAAACAATACCAAATTGTCTTTACCATACAAATGATAAAAATCAGAACTTGGTTGAATGTGTTGCAAACCAACTTTAGCAGTAGTTTTTCCATTGGTTTCAAACTTGGCTACAAATTTTAATTTGCACCCTTCTGCAGCTGCTGCAGCATATATTTTTTTAAAATGGGCTTCTTGGTTTTCCATCTCCGCATAAAAATCAGCTACCGATCCATTGAAACAACTGGCTGGCAAAAATGGATCATTGATGATGTCTGCCATTTCTAGTTTGGTTCCTGCCTCACGTGCCAGTATCATTATTTTTCGCATCACATCGGTACCTCCCAAATCTAATCTTGGATCTGGTTCGGTATAGCCTTCGGCCTGCGCTTGTTTGACTACTTGTGCAAATGTTTTTCCATCATCACCTCCTGCATAATTATTAAATACAAAATTTAAAGTGCCTGATAAAACAGCTTCGATTTTATTGATGGAATCTCCACTTCTTATCAAATCATTTAAAGTACCGATGATAGGCAAACTCGCTCCCACATTGGTTTCAAACAAGAAAGAGGCATTGTACTCTCTTGCCATTGATTTTAATTTGGCATAATGCTCATAAGGAGATGAACATGCTATTTTATTACAAGCAATCACAGAAACCGCTTTGCCTAATAAAGTAGTATAAGTATTAGATACATTTTCATGTGCCGTTACATCCACAAAAATGCTGTTTCTTAAATTGTTTTCTAAAATGGCGTTTACATAATCTGTAATATCACCCGCCTTGGCTGCTGACAATTGTTCACGCCAGGTAGTTAAATCTATTCCATCAACTTGAATCAATTGCTTTTTACTATTGGCAATGCCTACGATATTAATTTGTAGTCTCAATGTTTTTTGTAAATAAGGAACCTGCTTTTTGATTTGCTCTATTAATTTTCCTCCCACATTTCCAGCACCCGCTATGTATACGTTCACTTGTTTGTAAGAAGTTTCAAAAAATTCCTCATGCAATACGTTAATGGCCTTGCGTACATCCTGTGTTGCTATGACTGCTGAGATATTTTTTTCTGATGACCCTTGTGCAATTGCTCTTACATTGATGCCATTGCGCCCCAAGACACCAAACATTTTTCCGCTCACGCCCGGATGACTTTTCATTTGCTCTCCTACCAATGCCAAGATAGAAACATCTTTTTCTATGATTAAAGGCTCTACCTTATGTGTTTTAATTTCTTGTTCAAATTCAGCATCCACCGCTATTTTAGCTTGATGCGCATCCTGTATATTTACTCCTACACAGATAGAATGTTCAGAGGAGCTTTGTGTAATTAAAATAATATTGATTTGCTTTTTCGCTAAAGCGTCAAATAATCTTTTAGAGAACCCGGGTATACCTACCATACCACTTCCTTCCAAACTTAACAAGCAGATGTCTTTGATACTAGATATACCTCTTATAAAACTTTTATCCGCAGCGGATTCATTTTTTATTATGGTGCCCTTGTGTTCCGGATCAAAAGTATTTTTTATCCAAACAGGTATATTTTTTTGCATCACTGGTTGAATGGTCGGAGGATAAATCACTTTGGCTCCAAAGTGAGACAATTCCATCGCCTCTTGATAAGATATTTCAGGAATTTCTTTGGCATTTTGTACCATTCTAGGATCGGCTGTCATCATTCCACTTACATCTGTCCAAATGGCTAATGCCTTGGCGTCCAAAGCTGCTGCATAAATAGCACCTGTATAATCAGAACCACCGCGACCCAAAGTGGTCGTATTGTTATCTACATCTGAAGCTATAAATCCTGGTGCGATATATAAATCAAATTTATTTTCTATTGCCCCAAAATAAGTTTGAATGGTGTTATAAGTCAAGTCCTTTTCTACCGCCGCATTAAAATAATTGCTATTGGTTTTGATTAAATTTCTTGAATCCACCCATTGTTGCTTCACGCCCTTGGATTCAAAAGTAGCTGCTATAATTTTGGAGGACAACAACTCTCCATAACTTATTATTTTGTCCTGCATGCGCATGGACAATTCTTTAAGCATAAACAAGCCTTCACAATTGGCTTCTAATTCATTGGTCAATTGCTTCACCAAACTTAAAGTGGCACTTTGTTGTTGAATAGGCAATAAGGCACGAACTACTTCTAAATGTTTTTGTTCAATGCTTTGTATAATCGTTTTATACGCTTCATTTCCTTTGGAAGCAGTTTGAGCCAACATTAACAATTGATCTGTAATACCACTCATAGCAGACACCACTACAATACTAGGCTCCTTGATCGTACTATTAACAACAATTGCAACCATTTTATTGATTGCTTCTGCACTTCCTACCGAACTTCCTCCAAATTTTAAAACCTGCATAAACCTTTCTTATTTTACTATCTTAAATTAAGTACCCGTATATATTATCGTCTTTATTAATTTCGTCGTAATTGATTTGGTATTTTTTCAAATTGGTAATTAATACATTGTAATCTGCTTTAGATTTTAATTCCAATCCTACCAAAGCCGGACCTGCTTCTTTATTGTGTTTTTGTATGTATTCAAACCTCGTAATATCATCTTCTGGTCCCAATACTTTATTTACAAATTCTTTTAAGGAGCCTGGTCTTTGTGCAAATCGAATTAAGAAATAATGTTTTAACCCTTCATAGGTCAACGAACGTTCTTTTATTTCTTGCATTCTTGCGATATCATTATTGCCTCCACTTACGATACACACTATTTGCTTTCCTTTTATTTGGTCGGCATAATCATCCAAAGCAGCCACCGACATAGCGCCCGCTGGTTCTACCACAATGGCTTCTTCATTGTACATCTGTAAAATGGTGGTACATATTTTACCTTCTGGTACCAAATGCATATCATCTATCACGTCTTTACAAAAACTAAATGTAATGTCGCCCACTCTTTTTACTGCTGCGCCATCTACAAACTTGTCTATGTTTTCTAATTCTACCGGCTCACCCGAATTCAATGCCCAAAACATACTGGGCGCACCTTCTGGCTCTAGTCCAACTATTTTTGTGGTGGGTGATTGTGCTTTAAAATAAGTTCCTACACCTGCAGTGAGTCCACCACCACCTACTGGACTAAATAAATAATCAATAGGTAAGTTCGTTAATGCTTTAATGTCTTCTAAAATTTCTACCCCCACGGTGGCTTGTCCAGATATAATGGCTGGATGATCAAATGGCGGAACAAAAGTCATACCATGTTCTAGGGTATAGGCTTTGGCCGCTACCGCTGTATCATCAAAAGTGTCCCCCACTAATTTTACTTCCACAAAATTTTCACCAAACATTTTTGTTTGACTTACTTTTTGTTGTGGCGAAGGAATCGGCATAAATACCACCCCTTTCACGCCTAGTTTTTTACAACTGTAAGCAAAACCTTGTGCATGATTTCCAGCACTGGCACACACCACCCCTTTTGCCAACTGTTGGGCTGGCAACTGACTCATCATATTGTAAGCACCTCTTATTTTGTAAGAACGCACAATTTGCAAGTCCTCTCTCTTCAAATAAACACTGCACTGGTATTTGCGAGATAAATTCGCATTGTACTGAAGTGGGGTATGATTTACCACCGACTTCAATCTTTTTGCTGCTCCCTCAATATCCAGTGCAGGCTTATCTATTTTCTTAGCTTCGCTCATAATTTATTTTGCAGGTTGATTCTCTGGACGTAAACTTCTTACAGTTTTACCAGCTTGCCACATTTCACTATGGTGTAATTCGGCCAATTCTACTTCTAATTTTTCACGGTAATCCGCTTTGCTATTTAAATCAATAGAACGCGCCGATTCTTTTCCAGTAGCTACGCTATTGTATAAATCACTGAATACAGGTAAAGTAGCATCACGGAATTTTTTCCACCAATCCAAGGCACCTCTTTGAGCAGTCGTAGAACAATTGGCATACATCCAATCCATTCCATTTTCCGCTACTAAAGGCATCAATGATTGTGTCAACTCTTCGACTGTTTCATTGAATGCTTCAGATGGTGAGTGTCCGTTTTTGCGCAACACTTCGTATTGTGCTGCAAAAATTCCTTGAATGGCTCCCATCAATGTTCCGCGCTCTCCAGTTAAATCAGAGAATACTTCTTTTTTGAAATCGGTCTCAAATAAATAACCAGACCCAATGGCAATACCCAATGCAATCACTCTGTCCCAGGCTTTGCCAGTTGCATCTTGGAAGATGGCATAACTAGAATTCAATCCACGACCTTGTAAAAACATTCTTCTTAATGAAGTACCAGAACCTTTAGGGGCTACTAAAAATACATCCACATCTGCCGGTGGTACAATACCAGTTTGTTCGTTAAAAGTAATACCAAAGCCATGAGAGAAATACAATGCTTTGCCTTTGGTTAAATGTTTTTTAACGGTTGGCCACATCGCTATTTGTGCAGCATCACTTAATAAATAACATATAATGGTTCCTTTTTCCAAGGCTTCTTCTATTTCAAATAAAGTTTTACCAGGTACAAATCCATCAGCGATGGCTTTATCCCAGCTTTTTGAATTTTTACGTTGGCCAATAATTACATTCACCCCATTTTCTTTTTGGTTCAATGCTTGTCCTGGTCCTTGAACACCATAGCCGATTACAGCTACTGTTTCATTTTTTAATACTTCTTGTGCTTTTGCTAATGGAAACTCGTCACGAGTGACTACGTTTTCTTCTGTTCCGCCAAAATTTAATTTTGCCATTTTACTTTAAATTTAATTTGTGTTGTTTTTATTGAATGAATTGATTGTTATTGAAATTTATTTTTAAATTGTTGATGACTTTTTGATGAAATGTTTACATGGTAAATACCGCTTCTCTTTTACCCAAGTATTCATTTTCAATCACGTCCTCACTGGGTTCTCTTTGTTCAAAGTCTTTTAGCTTTTCATGAAAACCACTGCTTTCTTTGATGATGGCCACACGCGCACTTCTAACAAACTCTACCAAGCCAAAGGGTTCCAAGGCTTTCATCAATTTATTGGTTTCTTCTCTATGACCGGTGGTTTCAAATACGATAAAATCTTTTCTAATAGCTACCGCACGTGCTCCATATTCTCTTAATAATCTTTCTACTTTTACTTTCTCTGTAATTTCTTCCGACAATACTTTATACAATGCCAACTCTTGCCATACGATTTCATCGTTGGTATTGAAATAGGCTTTTAATACTTCTACTTGCTTTTCTATTTGTCTTACTACTTTTAATACGACATCACGCGACTCCATTACTACTATCGTAAAACGATGTATGCCCGCAATTTCGGAAGGAGAGGTATTTAAACTTTCGACATTAATTTTTCGGCGCGAAAAAATAATGGCAATACGATTTAACAACCCTACTTGGTTTTCGGTATACACCGTTATCGTGTATTCTTGTTTTTCCGTATTTGTTTCCATAGTATCTATTTTAAAATTATTTTTCTTACTTAAGTCTTATTTCACTCACGCTACAACCCTGTGGTACCATAGGAAACACATTGTTCTCCTTCCCTACCATGACTTCCAATAGATAGGATCCCTTATGCGCCAACATGGTCTCAATCGCTTTCACTAAATCTTTTCTGTCTTCTACTTTAGCACCCGCAATGCCATAGGCTTTTGCAACCATCACATAATCGGGGCTTTGTATGTCTACAAAAGAATAACGCTTTTCATTAAATAATTCCTGCCACTGACGCACCATCCCTAAAAATTGATTGTTTAAAATCATAATTTTTACATCCACCCCTGTTTGCATAATGGTTCCTAATTCTTGAATGGTCATTTGTATGCCACCATCTCCTATCACCCCAATCACGGTTCTATCTGGTGCACCAAACTTTGCACCAATCGCTGCTGGCAATGCAAAACCCATGGTACCCAAGCCCCCTGAAGTCACATTGCTTCTGGATTCATTGAATTTTGCATACCTACAGGTAACCATTTGATGTTGTCCGACATCCGTGACCATCACTGCATCTCCTTTGGTAGTTTCATTCACAATTCTGATCACTTCGCCCATGGTCATTTCTTTGCTTGATGGATATACTTCGTCTTTAATACATTGATCGTATTCTTTTTGAGTATACTCAGCAAATACTTTTAACCAATCACTTCTGTCTTTTTCTTGTATGCCTAAAGTAAGCAAAGGCAAAGTTTCTTTACAATCGCCCCAAACACCCACCGTTGCTTTTACATTCTTATCAATCTCGGATGGATCTATATCTAAATGAATGACTTTGGCTTGTTTCGCATATTTATCCAACCTACCTGTAACACGATCATCAAATCGCATACCCACTGCAATCAATACATCACATTCATTGGTCAATACATTGGGCCCGTAATTTCCATGCATGCCCAACATGCCCACATTTTGTGGGTGATTCGTAGGCAAGGCACTCAAACCCAATATAGTCCAGGCTGCTGGCATACCCGACTTCTCTATAAATTTTTTAAACTCTTTTTCTGCTTTTCCTAAAATCACGCCTTGCCCAAAAATCACCAAAGGTTTTTTTGCATTATTAATTAAATCAACCGCTTCATCGATGTAATTTTTTCGAATCACTGGCTTAGGTCGATAACTTCTAATGTGATTGCAAGGGGTATAACCTTCGTAATCGAAAGATTGTATTTGTGCATTTTTTGAAATGTCTATTAATACAGGACCTGGTCTTCCACTTCTTGCTAAATAAAAAGCTTTGGCTAAAATACCTGGTATCTCTGTTGCATCTGTAATTTGATAATTCCACTTGGTTACCGGCATCGTAATATTAATAATATCCGTTTCCTGAAAAGCATCGGTGCCTAATAAATGTGCAAACACTTGTCCTGTGATACATACCAAGGGTGTGCTATCAATCATCGCATCGGCTAATCCAGTTACTAAATTGGTGGCGCCTGGACCACTGGTCGCAAATACCACGCCCACTTTACCCGATGTACGCGCATAACCTTGCCCAGCATGAATTCCACCTTGTTCGTGTCTAACCAAGATATGTTTAAGCTTATCATTGTAATCATACAATGCATCATAGATAGGCATGATGGCCCCACCTGGATAACCAAAGATGGTTTCAGCTCCTTCTGCTATACAAGCTTCTAATACTGCTTGTGCTCCTGTTAATTTTTTCGTTGCCATAATTTTCTTTTTAAGACTCGTCCGTTACACATCCTTCACTTGCGTCTTTTACCAACTGTGCATATTTCCATAATATACCATTCGTTGCTTTTAAAATCGGTTTGGGTTGTGCTGCTCTTCGTTTTGCAATCGTAGCTTCCTCCACTTTTAATGTCATGGTTCTTTTGGGTACATTCAATTCTATAATGTCTCCATCTTCTACCAGTCCAATCAATCCTCCTTTATAGGCTTCGGGTGTAATATGTCCAATTACAAATCCATGCGTACCCCCGCTAAATCTTCCATCGGTAATCAATGCTACCGATTTGCCTAAACCCGCGCCAATAATGGCAGAAGTTGGTTTTAACATCTCTGGCATACCTGGTGCGCCTATGGGTCCTACATTTTTTATAACCACGACATCCCCAGCTTGTATTTTTTTTGAGTTGATTCCTTCAATGAGCGCATGTTCTCCATCAAATACACGTGCTGGCCCTTCAAATAAGTCTCCTTCTTTTCCAGAAATTTTTGCAACACTTCCGCCTGTGGCTAAATTACCATACATGATTTGTAAATGGCCTGTTGCTTTGATTGGATTTTCTTTTGGATAAATTATTTTTTGTTGTTCAAAATCTAAATTGGGTGCAGCAGCTAAATTTTCTGCAATGGTTTTTCCAGTGACTGTTAAACAATCTCCATGCAACCATCCTTGTGCCAACATATATTTCATCACTGCAGGTACCCCTCCATACTGATGCAAGTCCTGCATTAAATATTTTCCTGATGGTTTGAAATCGGCCAAGACAGGTATTTTATCACTGATGGTTTGAAAATCATCCTGCGTGAAAGCCACGCCCACACTCTTAGCCATCGCGATCATATGCAATACTGCATTCGTACTTCCTCCTAATACCATAATCACTGCTACTGCATTTTCAAATGCTTTGCGTGTCATGATATCTTTTGGCTTAATGTCTTTTTCTAACAACAAGCGAATCGCTTTTCCTGCATCTCTACATTCTTGTTTTTTCTCTTCACTCAAGGCTGGATTAGAAGAAGAGTAAGGTAAGCTCATGCCCAATGCCTCAATGGCCGATGCCATGGTATTGGCTGTATACATCCCACCACATGCCCCAGCACCTGGACAAGCATGTTGTATGATACCCTTAAAATCTGCGTCCGACAATTGTCCTGCGATTTTTTGTCCCAATGCTTCAAATGCAGATACAATATTTAAATCCTGCCCATTGTAATGTCCTGGTGCAATGGTTCCTCCATACAACATAATCGATGGACGGTTTAACCTGCCCATGGCAATTAATGAACCTGGCATATTTTTATCACAACCTGGAACAGTTATTAATGCATCATAATATTGTGCACCACAAACAGTTTCAATGCTATCAGCAATCACATCCCGACTCACTAAAGAGTAACGCATACCATCCGTTCCATTGCTCATACCATCACTTACGCCAATGGTGTGAAAAGTCAATCCCACTAAATCATTTTCCCAAATACTTTTCTTTACTTGATCGGCCAAGGCATTCAAATGCATATTACATGGATTGCCATCATACCCCATACTCGCAATACCCACTTGCGCTTTTTGCAAATCGGCATCCGTTAACCCAATGCCATAAAACATAGCTTGCGCGGCTGGTTGTGTGGGATCTAAGGTGATCGTTTTTGAATATTTATTTAATTCCATTTTTTTCTTTTTAGATGATAGTTGACTTGTGTAATCTTTCATGATGCACATGCCCTTCTCCTGTTACTTGTTTTTCGATAAACTCACAAATCAAATCGCCAATAGCGGTAGTGGTATAACTATTCATGGGATCGATGTCCTTGGTCACAAAGCCACTATTCAAACACCATGCAGCAGCATCTCTTACCAAATTGGCTTCTTGTGTTAAACCAAAATGATCCAATAACATCGCAGACGATAAAATAGATCCCAACGGATTGGCAATGTCTTTCCCTTTGGCTTGCGGATAAGAACCATGAATAGGTTCAAACAAGGCCACCGTATTTCCTACAGAGGCAGAAGGCAATAAGCCCAATGAACCTGCTAATACGGATGCTTCATCGCTGATAATGTCTCCAAATAAATTTTCTGTCAACACCACATCAAACTGAGCAGGATTTAAAATGATTTGCATGGCTGCATTGTCTACAAATAAATAATCTACTGCTACATCATTGTATTCTTTAGCAATGGCTTGAACTACTTTTCTCCACAAACGAGAGGTTTCTAATACATTGGCCTTGTCTACCAAGGTTAATTTTTTTCTTCTTTTTTGCGCATGCTTAAATGCCAAATGTGCAATGCGTTCTATTTCCGCAACGGAATAAGAACAATCGTCTTTGGCCACGGTACCATCTTCACTTAAACTTTTGGCACCAAAATAAATACCGCCTGTCAATTCTCTATAAATAACAAAATCTACATTTTCTAAATATTTTGGTTTGAGTGGAGTTAAATGTTGCAGCGCAGCATAAGTAGTAACAGGTCGGATGTTCGCAAACAATTGTAATTCTTTTCTCAATTTTAACAAGCCTTGTTCTGGTCGCACTTTAGCAGTAGGATCGTTGTCGTATTTAGGATCTCCAATGGCACCAAATAAAATAGCATCACTTGCCAAACATATTTTGATGGTTTCATCAGGTAAAGGATTGCCCGTTGCATCAATCGCACAAGCGCCCATCATGGCATGCTCGTAACTAAATTCATGCTTGAATTGTTTGGCAATGGTATTTAATACTTTCATGGACTGCTCCGTCACTTCTGGTCCAATGCCATCTCCTAATATCACCGCTATTTTCTTTTTCATATCCCTTCTAATTAATACTAGTTTATTGTTGATTCACTTTTTCGTAGGCTTCTATTTCTTCTTTCATACTTAATAAATAATCGATGTCATCATATCCATTTAATAAGCAAGTTTTTTTATACGAATTGATGTCAAATTTTTGGGTAGCTCCTGTTGCATCAATGGTAATGGTTTGTTTTTCTAAATCCACTGTTAAAGTATCATTGGCCTCTACAGCAAATATTTGTTGTAAGAATGCATCCGTTACTGTAACTGGCAATACGCCATTGTTTAAAGCATTGTTCTTAAAGATGTCTGCGAAAAAACTAGATACCACTACTTTAAAACCATAATCTTGTATGCTCCATGCAGCATGTTCTCTGGATGATCCGCAGCCGAAATTTTTTGCAGCAACCAATATTTCTCCGGCATATTGTTTTTGATTCAAAACAAAATCGGCCTTAGGTTTAGCTTCATCATCATTTTCATATCTCCAATCTCTAAATAAATTTTTTCCAAAACCATCCTTGGTGGTGGCTTTTAAAAAACGCGCAGGTATGATTTGATCCGTATCTACGTTTTCGATACGTAATGGAATAAATCTACTTGTTATTTTTTGTAAGGATTGCATGCTATATTTATTTTCGCTTCTTGATTGTTTAATTTAAAATTTCTCTGATGTCGGTAATTTTTCCAGTTAACAAAGCGGCGGCAGCAGTTAGTGGACTAGCCAATAAGGTTCTTGCCCCTGCTCCTTGACGTCCTTCAAAATTTCTATTGCTGGTGCTGATACAATATTCTCCTGCAGGAATTTTATCTTCGTTCATTCCTAAACATGCACTACATCCTGCTTGTCTTATTTCTACGCCTGCTGCTTCAAATATTTTATCTAAGCCCTCTGCTTTTATTTGTTTGGCTACCTCTTGCGATCCTGGTACAATTAATGTTTTAATACCAGGGTGTTTTTGTTTTCCTTTTATAATGGAAGCCACCAATCTAAAATCTTCAATTCTTGAATTGGTACAGGAACCTATAAATACATTTTGAACGGGCATGCCTATTAAAGTTTGCCCTGCAGTTAAGCCCATGTATTTTAATGCCTTCTCGTAATTTTGTTTTACAGTAGCATCACTAAAGCTTTCTATAGTAGGTAGTTTTCCTTGAATGGATAAACCCATCCCTGGATTGGTTCCATAAGTGATCATTGGATCGATGGCTTCGGCTTTGATATTTATTTCCATATCAAATTTGGCATCTGCATCGGTATACAATTCCTTCCAAGCTGCTAGTTTTTGTTCCCAGGCGGCACCCTTTGGTGCAAACATTCTGCCTTGCATATAATCGTAAGTAGTTTGATCTGGTGCTATCATGCCACCTCTTGCTCCCATCTCAATACTCATATTGCATATGGTCATACGCGCTTCCATACTTAATGCACGTATAGCCGAACCTGCATATTCTACAAAATAACCCGTGGCACCACTTGCAGAAATTTGTGCGATGATGTATAAAATAATGTCTTTAGATACGACACCATTTTTTAAAGTGCCATCAATATTGATGCGCATTACTTTAGGTTTGCTTTGCATAATACATTGCGCCGCAAATACCATTTCTACTTCACTGGTTCCAATACCAAAAGCAATCGCACCAAATGCACCATGCGTAGAAGTGTGACTGTCGCCACATACAATGGTCATACCTGGTTGCGTAATACCCAATTCTGGTCCTATTACATGTACAATACCTTGATACTTGTGTCCTAAACCATACAATTCAACGCCATGTTTTTTACAATTGTCAATTAAAGTATCTACTTGAAATTTTGACAAGGCGTCTTTGATAGGTAAATCCTGATGCAGCGTTGGCACATTGTGATCGGCTGTGGCTACAATTTGCGCGGGTCTAAATAATTTTGCGCCTCTTTTTTCAATCCCACTAAATGCTTGTGGGCTGGTTACCTCATGTATTAAGTGTTTGTCAATGTATACCACCGAAGGACCATCCTCGATGATCTTTACTACATGCTTGTCCCAGATTTTATCAAATATTGTTTTTCCCATTGCCTTCCGTTAATTTTTCTTTCTTATTTTTTATAATCCGCTGCCATTTTTTGCAAATCTTCTTCTTTCACTTCTTTCTTTTGATCGGCTACCTGCACAAAAATGGGATATAAAATATCAATGTCATTTCTGTCGTATTGAAACCCTAACTTTTGTAAGCGATGCGCTAAAGCACTACGACCACTGCGCGCGGTTAATACAATCTTGCTGTCTTCGGCACCCACTTCTGCAGGATTAATAATCTCATAAGTTTGTGCTTCTTTTAAAAATCCATCCTGATGAATGCCTGAGGAATGAGAGAAAGCATTGGCCCCCACAATGGCCTTATTGGGTTGCACTGCCATTCTCATAATTTCCGAAACCTCATGACTGATTGGATTTAATAATTTAGTATTGATGTTGGTATAATATCCTAAGTCTTTGTGTTGATTCAATACCATCACCACTTCTTCTAAAGCCGTATTGCCTGCACGTTCTCCTAATCCGTTAATGGTACACTCTATTTGTCTTGCTCCTCCCATCACACCTGCAATGGAATTGGCGGTGGCCAATCCTAAATCGTTGTGACAATGACAGGATAAAATTGTTTTTTCAATACCAGGTACATGATTTACTAAATATTCCATTTTGGCTTGGTATTGATAAGGCAAACAATAACCTGTGGTATCTGGAATATTTAAAGTGGTAGCCCCTGCTTTTATTACGGCCTCTATCACTCTTGCTAAAAATTCATTGTCAGTTCTTCCTGCATCTTCTGCATAAAATTCTACATCATCTGTAAAATTGCGCGCCAACTTCACTGCATCAATAGCACGTTGAATAATTTCTTCACGCGTTGCATTGAATTTATATTTGATGTGCAAATCGGAAGTGCCGATACCTGTATGTATTCTAAAACGTTTGGCTGGTTTTAATGCAGCCGCTGCAACTTCAATATCATTTTTTACCGCACGAGACAATCCACATACCACGGTATTTTTTAAAGTTTTTGCAATTTGATGCACCGATTCAAAATCGCCGGGACTGGACACTGGAAAACCCGCTTCTAAAATATCAACACCCAAGGCTTCCAAATGCAAAGCCAAGTCCAATTTTTCTTTGGCGTTTAATTTGCAACCTGGCACTTGTTCCCCGTCTCTTAAAGTAGTGTCAAAAATGAACACTTTTTCATTCAAAGTCTTACTCATCATTAAAGCATTTATTTTACAAAGTTTCCCTGCCTTTTTTATCCTTTGAAGCCTTGCAAAAAAGCAATCATCTTATTGATTTTGAAGCACTTACAGATAAAAAAAGGGCTTTGGGCCCATTTTGATCTCAAATTTACCCACTATTCACAAGTAATTCACATTTTTTTATAGTTATTTTACATTGTGTAATGGGGGTAGATTTGAATTAAATAATTGATTTTCAATAACTTGAGCCTAAACTAGCTACGATGCCCAACCTGAGTACCGAGGTCCTCTTTATTTTAGTCAAATCCCTGGAAAGGGCCGAGAAACGCAACTTTAAATTGTATGTGAAGCGCAACTCTGCGTCTGCCGATTTAAAAATCATTCAGCTTTTTGATGCCTTGGACAAAATGAAGGAGTACGATGAAGAGGAATTGTTGCGCAAAAACGAGTCCATACAAAAACAACAACTCTCCAATTTAAAGGCCCATTTGTACGATCAAATTTTATCTAGTTTAAGAATTGTAAAGCAAAACGAAAACATTGATTTACAAATTCACGAGCAATTAGACCACGCCAAAATTTTATACAACAAAGGGTTGTACATTCAAAGTTTGCGTTTGTTAGAAAAAATAAAAACACTTACCAAGCAAAATAACCAGGTGACGTATTTATTACAAGTGTTGTTTTTAGAAAAGAAAATTGAATCCTTGCACATTACGCGTAGTATGCAGGATCGTGCGAAACAACTAAGCGAAGAAATTGACGATGCCAATATTCGATTGGAACATATTGCGAAAGTATCCAATCTTTCCTTGCAATTGTATGGATGGTACATTCAACATGGTCATGCACGTAACAATGAGGACAGGCTTGCATTAGACGCCCTCATGCAAGATCCCATTTTAGAGCAAGTAAAATTATCTGAAGGGTTTTATGAGCGTCTTTACCGTTACCAATGTCATTGCTGGTATGGATTTATTACCCAAGATTTTTTATCACATTATAGGTATTCTCAAAAATGGGTAGACCTATTTGAGAAGGAAGAAAATATGAAAACAAATGAGACGGCTTTGTACATTAAAGGATTACACAATTTAATTAGCGCTCATTTTGATTTAAGAAATTTTCAAAAATTTAATGATACGATTGCTATTTTAGAAAATTACAGCAATACTCCGATTGTATTAAACAACAAAAATAATTTAATACAAAGTTTTATTTACTTATACATTGCTAAAATTAATAAGCATTTTTTAGAGGGTAGCTTTAGCGAAGGATTGGCCATGATACCCACGATGGAAGCAAAGTTGAAAGAAATTGAACTTTACTTAGACAGCCATCGTGTACTTGTGTTTTATTATAAAATTGCTTGCTTGTATTTTGGTGCAGGGAAACCCGCTAAAGCCATCGATTATTTAAATCGCATCATTCATTGGAAGCTTAACTTAAGAGACGATTTACAATGTTATGCTCGTTTACTACATTTAATTGCACATTATGAATTGGGCAATATGGAACTGGTCAATTATTTGTCCAAGTCGGTATATCGTTTTATGTATAAGATGAAAAGTTTAAGCACGGTTGAAGAAGTCTTATTTAATTTTTTAAAGAAATCCATTCAAAGTGGAGGTGAAGCCTATAGCTTAAAGGCCAATAAAGAAATCATTAAAAAATCCTTTGCCAATTTATTAGCAACCCTGCAACCCCTTGCTAATAATAAATTAGAAAGCCGTGCCTTTATGTATCTGGATATTATTTCTTGGTTAGAAAGTAAAATTCAGGGGAAAGAGGTACAAACTATTATTAGAGAAAAATTTGAATTGCAGTAGTTTAGTTTTCTATTTTTCTGGTAGCTAAATTAAAGCTTTGCCCCGAGCTCATCATCTTGAATGGTTTTAGAACACGTCCCCATTTTTTCTTTTGTGCAACCCAATCTTTCGGATCATAAATCATCGCATAAGACAAGCCCCATATTTTAAATTTACCTGCTTCTACAATCATAGCGGTTGATTCATCTAGTCCCACTCCTAAGGTATTGGGATACTGTTCTATGACAGGTATTAAATCAAATTGTCGATTGCGCGCCAATACATGTTGGTCAATGGCGGTATTTTTCATAAAAGAAAAAGCTGGTTTAAAATGATAGGTCTGCGTTAGATCTTTTCGTGGATCACCTCCAATCAATAAAGAACCCATAATGGTGGCGCCTGCCGATGTACCCATAATCACACCACCTCTGTTTAATAAAGCAATAAATTCATCGTATAATTTCGTACCCCCATAAGCAGCTGCAATTAAATCTTGGTCGCCCCCACCAAAATACAAGCCCTTCGCATGGCGCATCAATTCGATATTTTTAGGATCGTCTGCTATTTTTTTATTGCGGGTATGAATTGTCGAAAGATGGGTAAAACCTCTGGTACTGAATTTTAACAAGTGTTCGCCTTTTTGAATGAACTCCTCATCTTCAGTGGCAGTAGGGATATACACAATAGGTTGATCCTTGCCCCCACAATAATTCGCGAAAAATGTAAATAAGGAATCGGGGATCGTGCCGCCACCAATGATGATTAATTTTCCTTTTGAATTAAAAAAGGGATTGGTGGTTACTACTGTATTAGTTTGAGCAAGTATTTGTAGATGATAAACAAATAATAAAAGAATAGATGCAAATAATTTTGTAGCACAATTTTTCATGAACTATTTTTTATTGAGCATACATTGCATCAATCTCTTTTTCAAAATTACCTAATACAACTTTTCTTTTGATGCTAAGCTTGGGTGTCATTTCACCATTATCTATATTCCACTCGCGTGGTATTAAGGCAAACTTTTTAACTTGTTCTACTTGATTAAACAATTTATTGTACTCATCCACGGTATCTTGTAACATGGTTATTACCATTGTGTTTTTAATAATTTCAGCATTGCTTACATACTCTATGCCATGTTGTTTTGTCCATTCTTTTAACTTGGCAAAAGAAGGAACAATTAAAGCGCTTACAAAACGTTTGTTGTCTCCAATCAACATAATTTGTTCAATGAAAGGACTTTCTTTCATTTTGTTTTCGATAGGTTGTGGTGCCACATACTTACCACCACTCGTTTTAAACAATTCCTTTTTACGATCTGTAATTTTTAAAAACTTACCGTCTACTACTTCGCCAATATCTCCAGTATGCAACCAGCCGTCAATAATGGTTTCGGCAGTTAAATCGGGTCGTTTGTAATAACCCAACATCACGCTAGGTCCCGCTACGCAAATTTCTCCATCTGCTTCCAATTTATATTCAACACCTTCTATTACGGGCCCTACTGTTCCATATTTAGAGCCCCCTATATTGCGTTGATTTACACTGATGATTGGACTATTTTCGGTAGGACCATAGCCTTCAAACACAGGTATTTGCGCAGCATTAAATATGCGCAATAATTTCACTTGACAAGCAGCACCTCCAGTGACAATAAATTTTACATTGTTACCTATTGCTTCACGCCATTTTACAAATATTAATTTATTGGCCAATTTTAATTGCGTGCGGTACCACCAGGAGCCTGGTATTAAATTATCATACTTTTCGCCCAAGGCTACCGCCCAGAAAAATAATTTTCTTTTTACACCCGTTAACTCCTCTCCCTTCAACATTATTTTTTCAAACATTTTTTCTAGTAACCTTGGAACTGTTGAAAATCCATCGGGTGAAATTTCTTTTAAGTTATCACCAATGGTATCTAAACTTTCAGCATAATAAATGCTCATACCACTAAACATATAAATGTAAGTAGCCAATTTTTCAAAAATATGATTCAAAGGTAAGAAGCTTAATACTTTTTGGTCTGGTGCATCATTAAATGGAAAAGATTTTTTTCCCATCATTAAATTATAGTAAATACTTTCATGCGTTAACATCACACCTTTAGGAGTGCCCGTGGTGCCTGATGTATAAATAAAAGTGGCCACTTGTTTTGCAGGTACTGATTTTTTTATTTGCGCTACTTGTGCTAATAAATTTGCGTCGTTGTTTCTTAATTCAGACCAATGTTTTGCACCTGTAATTCGATCAAAAGTATACACCTCTTTTAAACAGGCTACTTTACTTTTTATAGACATTACCTTATCGTACAAATCTTTACTACTCGCAAACATATATTTTACGGAAGCATCATTTAAAATAAAAGTGAGTTCTAATGGATTGGTTGTTGGATATACAGGCACCCAAATAAGTCCTAATTGTTGTGCTGCTAAATCGCCAAATATCCATTCTGGGCGATTAGAACTAATGATGGCAATTTTATCACTCCCTTCGGGTGAAAAATCATGCGCAGACAATCCTAAACTTAATAAGCCAGCACTTAGCTCATTGGCTATTTGTGCCACTTCCTTTGTGGAATATTTACGCCATTGTCCGTTTTCTTTGGCAGCCAACATATCCTCTTGAGGAAAATGTTGTAATTGATGTTCGATACAATCGAAGAGTCTTTTACATTCCATAAAGCAAGCAATATTGTGTAACAAATTACTAAAATAGGTGCAGAAAAAAAAGAAATTGGGGCATTAAAAAGCCCAGTCTTGTGGGACTGGGCTAAGTATTTTATAAAAATTAATAGATCAAATGCGTGAGTAACCCATCTCTTAATTTGGGCTCAAACCAGGTACTTTTTGGCGGCATCACTTCGCCTGCATCTGCAATATTAAACAATTGGTCTATCGTTACAGGGTACAAAGAAAAAGCAACAGCCATTTCTCCGCTGTCTACTCTTTTTTCAAGTTCCGCTAATCCGCGAATGCCTCCAACAAAATCAATTCGCTTGTCTGTTCTTTGATCTTGAATGCCTAAATGTTTAGCTAAAATATTATTGGACAAAATAGTTACATCTAATACGCCAATGGGATCTGTTGTAAAACTTCCTTCTTTGGCTATTAATTGATGCCATCTTTTATTTAAATACATTCCAAAACTATGCAGTGCATTGGGTTTAAAAGAAGTGTCTTGAGGTAGTACATCAAAGTCATTAGATAAATTGGCTATAAAAGCTTGAGCGCTTTGTCCATGTAAATCTTTGACCACCCGATTGTAATCCATGATTTGCAATTGATTCGATGGAAATAAAGTAGTTAAAAAATAATCTGAAACTTTCTTTTCCTCATCTCCTGGCTTGGCAACAGATTCACTTAAACTTAATTTTACTTTTGCTGCAGAAGCTGCTCTATGATGCCCGTCTGCTATATAAGTGCACGGCACTTGCGTTGCAAACAAATGGGTAATTTGATCCATGGTAGCTTCATCACTCACTGCCCAAACCGTATGTTGTATACCATCTTCGGCAGTAAAATCATATACTGGATTCTTGGTTGTTTTCCACTTGTCTATTAGCGTATCTACATCAGCTTGATGACGATAAGCTAAAAAAACATTGCCTGTTTGTGCTCCAGTTGTCTTGATATGATTGATTCTATCTAATTCTTTTTCGGGTCTGGTAAATTCATGCTTTTTAATAATGCCATTGTTATAGTCGTCAATACTGCTTACACAAACCAGTCCTGTTTGTGCACGACCCTCCATAATGAGTTGATAAATATAATAACAAGGTTTAGATTCTTTAAACAACACATCGCGTTGCATAAAGGCAGTTAAATTATTCAATGCCAATTCATATACTTCTGCACTATGGATATCGATGTTTTCTGGCAAGCCAATTTCACTTTTTGTGATATGTAAAAAAGAATACGTATTGCCTACTGCTTCCAATTTTGCTTCTGCACTATTTAATACATCGTAGGGTTTACTAGCAACTTGTTTTGCTAATTGAGGCTGCGGGCGCACCGCTTCAAAGGGACTAATTTTTGCCATGGGCGCAAAGTTCGTTCTTTTTTACGAAGATTTAATTTTTTTCGGCGAATGATTTCATCAAGTCGCAAAAAGCTTGCACACTTGCTAAGGGCAGTGCATTGTACATGCTTACTCGTATACCCCCTACCGTTCTATAGCCTTTGACACCAATCATTCCTTCGCTTTTGCACAAATCTAAAAAAGGTGCTTCCAATGTAGGATTGGTTAAAAAGAAAACTGCATTCATGATGCTTCTATCTTCTTTGGCGATGGGGCAATGAAACATTGGTAGTGAGTCAATGGTATCGTATAATAAGTTTGCTTTTGCTTGATTTCTTTTTCCCATTTCTTCTAATCCACCTTGAGCTTCTATCCATCTTAGCGTTAATAAACTAACATAAATAGAAAATACAGGGGGCGTATTTAATAAAGATCCCGCTTCGATGTGTTTTTGATAATTTAAGATGGCTGGAATTTTTCTATTTGTTTTGCCAAGAATTTCTTTTTTCACCACGACCATCGTTACCCCTGCCGCACCCATATTTTTTTGTGCTCCTGCATAGATTAAATCAAATTGTTTGAAATGAGTGGGTCTACAAAATATATCAGAGCTCATATCACCAATTAATAAGGCATTTGTCTGAGGATATTGATGCCATTGAGTTCCCTCTACCGTATTGTTGGTGGTAATATGCAAATAAGTAGTATTCACGGGCAGGTCTAACTGCTTATTAATATAAGTATGTTTTTTATCAGAAGAATCAGACACCACTTTTACTGGACCAAAAAGGCTGGCTTCTTTTACAGCCTTACTTCCCCAAACTCCGTTGTCACAAATGGCTGCCAAACCATTTTCATCCAATAAATTCATAGGCACTTGCATAAATTGCATCGTAGCGCCTCCTTGTAAAAAAAGAACTTCATAAGTATCATCCACACCCATTAATCTTTTTATAATTTGTTGCGCCTCTGTTACTACCTCTACAAAATGAGAAGTTCGATGTCCTATTTCTAAAATAGACAAGCCAGTATGGTTAAAATTATGAATGGCTGCGGCAGCTTGATCTAAAACCTCTTGAGGTAAAATAGAAGGACCTGAATTAAAATTGTGCAATGGCATGAGGTTTGAAAAAATTTATATTTTATTGATTGAATAGATTTTACTTCACATCAGCAGAGGGTGTTACGCTTGCATCGTCGTCGACCGTTGTTACACCTCCAGACACCACGTACTTCATGGCTTCTGCAGCGCTCACCCCTTTAGGGAATTTTTTAATTCTGGTGGAGGGAACGATATAAGTAATTCCAGAAATGGCATAAGAATGTGGCACATATACCGTGACAAATTGGTCCATGCCAAAATGGGCGGTGTTTTTTTGTGTAATAAAACCTATTCTCCAAACATCCGTAGAATCTACATTGACTAAAACTGGTTCATCAAATTTTTTCTTATTCCCAGCAAAAGCTTCTAAAAAATCTTTTACGGATGAATAAATAATTTTTACCCCCGGCGTTTTTTCTAAAATTTTATCAAAAATGGACATCAGTCTTTCTACAAAAAATAAAGACGACAACCAGCCTACCAATAAAACCAAAGTGATCGCTACTACAAATCCCAAACCAGTCACTTTGGGTATTTGTCCATTTACCGAAGCAAATTGTTGAGGAAAAAAAACATTGAGCACATTGGGTAAAAAATTGTCCACCCAATTAAATAAACTCACTACCACCCAGATAGTTACGCCAATAGGTGCCAAAACGATTACACCCTGAAAAAAGCGTTGCGCCAAGGCTGTTAAAATTTTCTGTTTGGTAATTTGGTGCCTGATACTGGGCATTTTATACTGGTTTAAGCCTCAAATTTCAAACAAATTTGCCATTCGGCATAAATTATAAAAAAATAAGGCTGGAAACTTTGAAAACCAATTTAGTTTCCATAGTTTTGCGCCTTCAAAACCTCCTATGCAAGATAGAATTCTTAACAAAGCCCGTGAATTGATGTTCCAAACTGGGGTGAAGCATGTTACCATGGACGATTTGGCCAATCAATTGGGGATTAGCAAAAAGACCATTTATCAATATTACAAAGACAAAGATGCCTTAGTGTGTTCGGTAGTGGAAAATGAATTGGCCAACCATGCCCTTTTTTGCAATCAAAGTGTACTAGCTGCCGACAATGCCGTGCATGAAATATTTCTATTAATGGCAGTGATTCAAGAGATGTTCAATAGAATGAATCCACTCGCCTTATTTGAAATTGAAAAATATTATCCGTTGGCTTTTGAGAAAATTAAAAAACACAAAGAGGATTTTATTTTTTCTATGATTCGCGCCAATTTAGAAAAAGGCATGAAAGAAGGCTTGTACAGAAAAGACGTGGATGTTAATATACTTTCTCAATATAGATTGGAAACAAGCTTAATCCCCTTCAATATTCAAGTATTCCCTCCCAATAAATTTGATATGTTAAAAGTGAATTTACAAATTATTGAACATTTCGTTTACGGGGTGGCCACCATAGAAGGACATCGTTTGATGGATACGTATAAGCTTAATCATACAGCTGTTAAATAATAAATAATTTAAAATAACAAGAAATAAATACATAGAAATGAAAAGTTTTTTAATCGTTTTACTTGGTTGGTTAAGTGCAATGAATGTGCATGCACAAAGTAGCAAAGCCCTACACGCCTTTAGTTTAGAAGATTGTGTAGCCTATGCACAAAAAAACAATGTACAGGTAAAAAATGCATTGCTTACCATTGATGCTCAAATACAAACCAATCGTGAAATAGCCGCTGCGGCTTTTCCTACCATTGGTACGAATGTGGGAGGTACGGATTATACCAAAATCCCAACTTCACTATTGCCTGCACAAATTTTTGGTGGAGCAGCTGGTACTTTTATACCTGTTCAATTTGGTACAAAATACAATGCGAACTATGGTGCAAATTTCCAACAACTTTTATTTGATGGTCAGGTTTTCGTAGCCTTACAAGCACGGGAAGCATCTTTAGAAATGCAAAGAAAAAATGCTGCTGTTACAGAAGAAGCTATCAAAGCAAATATTTATAAAATATATTATCAGCTTTCGGCCAGCAAAACCCAACTAAATATATTAGACGCCAATATTGATCGATTAAACAAATTGGCACACGATGCTGAAATCATGTACAAGAATGGATTTGCAGAGAAATTAGACGTAGACAAAGTAAGCGTTCAATTAAACAATTTACAAACTGAAAAAATTAAAGCCAACAACAGCGTTGCCATTGGTTTTATGGGCTTAAAAATGTTAATGGGGATGCCTGTGAATGACAGTCTTAGTTTAACTGACCTGATCAATGAGCAAAGTTTAAGTACCGATGTTTTAGTAGAAAATGATTTTCAATATGGCATCAGAAAAGATTATCAATACTTAAGTACGGTTAAAAAATTAAGCGAATACAATGTCAAGCGTTATCAATTAAGTTATTTGCCTACTGTGAATTTTTCTGGGGCCTATTCTCAAAATGCAATGAGATCTAAATTTGATTTTTTTGAAGGTGGAAATTGGTTTACTACTTCTTTATTGAGCTTAAATATAAACCTTCCCTTGTTTAATGGTTTTGCTAGAGATGCAAGAGTCAAAAGAACTAAAATTGAATTAAAGCAAGTGGAGAATCAAATAGATGCTTTAAAAAACAATATTGACAATGAAATTACACAAGCCAAATTAAACTATATGTCATCGGTGGCCACGGTTCAATTTCAAAAGAAAAATATGCAATTGGCTGAAAATGTATTTCAACAAACTAAAAAGAAATTTGAAGTAGGTACAGGATCTAATACGGAAATTTCAGCAGCACAAGCCGATTTAGTAAGTGCTCAGAATAATTTTATGAACGCCTTATATGCTGCATTAATCGCAAAAGTTGATTTATTAAAAGCCACGGGCAAATTATAATTGAATAAAATAAAAACAATAAATATTAAAAATAAAATAATGAAAAATTTCTCTAAAGTATTATTCGGTGCTTTACTACTTTTAACCACAGCTTGTGGTGGTGGAAACAACACTATAGAAAAACAAAAAGCAAGTTTGGCCGCTTTAAAAAAACAAAGTCTTAATTTAAACGCACAAATTGCAACCCTTGAGAAGGAAATTGAAAAAGCAGGGGGAGCAGAAGCAGTGAAGGCCACTTTGGTGGCAGTGAGTCCTATTGCCAATCAAGATTTTATACATTATATAGAGCTTCAAGGAAAAGTAGAATCTGAAAGCGTATCCTTTGTAACCCCTCGTGCAGGTGGTGGCCAAGTAAAAGGATTGTTTGTTAAAAGAGGCGATATGGTGAAAAAAGGTCAGTTGTTATTGCAATTAGACAATTCCTTAATTAAACAAAGCGCTGCTGCAGCCAGTTTAAACATTGAAACTTTAAAGTCACAAGCCGCTTTGGCAAAAACAGTATATGAAAAACAAAAAAATCTTTGGGATCAAAACATTGGAAGCGAAATACAATTAATGACTGCAAAAACCAATGCCGATGCTTTAGCAAGCCAATTAAAAGCGGCAGGCGAGCAATTGGGTATGGTGAAAGATCAATTGGCTTTTACAAGTATTTACAGTGATGTGGATGGCGTAGCGGAAGAAGTAAATGTTAAAGTAGGCGAACTTTTTATGGGCCCAGGACAAATTAAAATTGTAAATACTACGCATTTAAAATTGACGGCACAAGTGCCAGAAAATTATGCTGGCAAAATAAAAGTAGGCACGGAAACAAGTTTAAACTTCCCAGACATTCAAAAAATTATTAGCTCTAAATTAACGGTGGTAGGCAACGTCATTGATCCCTTAAATAGAAGTTTTTATGTAGAAGCAAAGTTACCTATGGATAAAAATTTTAGACCCAACCAATTGGTGCAAGTTAAAATTAAAGACTACGAAAAAAAGAATGCCGTTAGCGCCCCTATTAATTTGTTACAAAATGACGAGAAGGGGAAATTCATTTATGTTGCCATTGCTGAAAAAGGGAAATTGGTGGCCCGTAAAAAAGCAGTTACTGTTGGACAATACTATGGTAATAATATTGAAATTCTTACTGGCTTAATAGCAGGTGATACCATTATCACCGAAGGCTATCAAAGTTTATTTGATGGTCAAAGCATTACTACTTCAGAAAAATAATTCATACAAAAAGCTCAAAAGATATCTATGTCGACCATCCATAAAATAAAAGAAAAATTTAAGGAATTTAAACCCACTTCTTGGAGTATCACCAATAAGACTTCGATCTATTTGATCATGTTGTTTCTTAGCTTAGGAGGTATTTATCAATTCCTAACGCTACCGAAAGAACAATTTCCGGAAGTGGTCATCCCAAATATTTTTGTACAAACCATATACGTTGGTAATTCTCCTAAGGACATTGAAAATTTAGTAACACGTCCTATCGAAAAACAAATCAAAAGTATCAGTGGTGTAAAAATTAGCAAGTTTACTTCTACCTCTCAACAAGACTTTTCGGCCATTACCGTAGAATTTAGTACCGATGTAAAACCTGAATTGGCTTTACAAAAAGTAAAAGATGCGGTAGATAAAGCAAAGGCAGATTTGCCCAATGATTTAACACAGGAGCCCAGAGTGATAGAATTGAACATCAGTGACATGCCAATCATGTATGTTAATATCAGTGGCAATTATAGCCCTGTTCAATTAAAAAAATATGCAGACGATTTAAAAGACAAATTAGAAGGCATCTCCCTCATCAATAGAATTGATTTAGTAGGGGCTCCCGAAAGAGAGTTTCAAATTAATGTAGATAATTTTCGTATGCAAAGCTCGGGCATCACTTTTGATGACATCAGTGCTGCCATACAAAGAGAGAACCTAGATTTATCGGGTGGCTTATTAGAAGTAGGCAGTATGAATCGTAACCTACAGTTAAAGGGACAATTAAAAACCGCCAGCGACATTGCAAATATTATTGTTCGCAATACCAATGGTGCTCCAATTTATTTGAGAGATGTTGCTAAAATTAAAGATACGGTTAAGAACAATGAGAGCTATGCACGTTTAGATGGTAAAAATGTATTGACTTTAAATATCATAAAGCGCAATGGTGAAAACTTAATTGCTACCACCGATGCAGTGAAAAAAATTGTAGAAGAAGCAAGAGCCAATGATTTACCCAAAGATGTTAAGGCAGTTATTTCGGGAGATCAGAGTATTAGAACCAGAAGCTCTTTTACAGACTTAGTCAATTCTATCGTGATTGGATTTATATTGGTATTGGTGGTATTGATGTTTTTTATGGGCGTGACCAATGCTTTCTTTGTGGCCTTATCGGTTCCACTAAGTATGTTTGTTGCGTTTGTATTGCTACCTGCAGGAGACTTGGTAGTGGGCTCACATATTACTTTAAACTTTATGGTATTGTTTGCCCTATTATTTGGCCTGGGTATTATTGTAGACGATGCTATTGTAGTAATAGAAAATACACACCGAATTTTTATTCAAGGCAAAGGAAAATTAACGGCTACCACCTCGGCTAAAATGGCTGCAGGGGAAGTTTTTATTCCTGTATTAGCCGGTACCATTACAACTTTAGCGCCCTTTTTCCCCTTGTTGTTCTGGCCTGGCATCATTGGTAAATTCATGGTGTATTTACCTGCCATGTTGATTTTTACTTTAGCCGCTTCTTTGGTAGTTGCCTTTATCATGAATCCTGTATTTGCAGTTGACTTTATGAATCATGAGGAAGAAAAATCAACAGCACCTAAATCGGCCATGTTTAAGAAAAAGAATTTCTGGATCCCTATTGGCATTGGTGTCTTACTAGACTTAATGGGATTCACTTTCTTAGGAAATTTATTAATTTTCTTTATGCTCTTGGTGGTAGCTAATAAATATTTTATTACTGACTTAATTGAAAAATTTCAAACCACAACGCTTCCTAAATTAATGGAAACCTATGAAAGACTTTTGCGTCGCGCTTTAAGTGGATGGAGACCTGCCAAATTATTAATGGGCACTTTTGTTTTGTTAATTGCCTCTTTTATCATTTTTGGAGTTAGCATTAGTACAGGCAGAGTAGGTATTGAATTTTTCCCTAAAGGCGACCCCAACCAAGTATATGTATACTTAAAATTGCCTGTAGGTAGCAAAGTAAATTATACCGATTCCATTACTAAAGTTGTAGAACATAAAGTAGCGAAGGCTTTAGAAATGAGTAACAATAAAAGCAACCCATTGGTGGAAAGTATCATAAGCAATGTAGCGATTGGTGCTGGTGATCCAATGACTGGAGATAGAAGTACAAGATCTGAATTGGGTCGTGTTCAAGTGAACTTTATCGAATATGAAAAGCGTAAAGGAAAATCTACCGCACCTTATTTAGATGCCATTCGTGCCGAAATGAAAGGCATCCCTGGTGCAGAGATTACTGTTACACAAGAATCAAGCGGACCACCAACCGAACCGCCTGTTGATATTGAAATTCAGGGAGATGATTTTGATAAATTAGTAAAAACGGCCGTGAGTTTAAAAAATTATTTAGACGCTGCACAAATTCCTGGCATCGATGGATTAAAGATGGACGTAGATTTAGTAAACCCTGAATTGACTTTGACTATTGACAGAGATCGTGCATTGATTGAAGGCGTAAGCAGTGCACAAGTTGGTATGCAAATACGTACAGCGCTATTTGGTAAAGAAGTTTCTAAAATTAAAGATGGCAAAGATGAATATAAAATTCAATTGAGAAACGAAGAATTACAAAGAAACAATTTAGTAGACCTTTTAAATATGCGTTTGTCTTTTAGAGACATGGCAGCGGGTGGCATGGTTAAAAACATCCCTATCAGTTCGCTAGTAAAAGTGGAACCTACCAATACTTTTGGTAGCATTAAAAGAAAAAATCAAAAGAGATTGATTCAATTAAAGTCTAATGTAAAATTAGATCAGGGCTATAACCCAACAGCAGTGAATGTGGTGATTGCTCAATACATTGGCAATTTCAAAGGCATTGCAGATGGAGTTACGGTAAAACAAACAGGAGAAGATGAACAACAATTAGAAACAGTTGCATTCCTAGGTAAAGCGCTGATTATTGCATTAATGCTTATCTTATTAACTTTGGTTTTACAATTTAATTCTGTTTCTAAATCGGTGATTATTTTAACAGAAATTTTATTTAGTATCATTGGTGTGTTCTTAGGATTTTCCATCTTTGGTATGAAAGTCTCTGGTGTCATGACCGGACTAGGTATTGTAGGACTTGCAGGTATTGTGGTAAAAAATGGAATTTTGGTGATAGAATTTGCAGATGAATTAAGAGCAAGAGGATATAAAACTAGAGAAGCCGTAATACAAGCCGGTAAGACTAGAATTATTCCGGTATTGTTAACTGCGCTAGCAGCCATCTTAGGTTTCATGCCTATTGCCATTGGCTTTAACATCAATTTCGTGACTTTATTTAGCGAATTGAATCCTCATATCTTTTTTGGTGGTGACAACGTAGCATTTTGGAAACCATTAAGTTGGACCATTATTTACGGATTGGCTTTTGCCTTTTTTATGACTTTGTTTATTGTGCCTGCCATGTATATTATTGCGGAACGCTTACGCAGACCCATGCGCCGTCATTTTGGGGGCAAGTGGATTAGCATGCTGGGCATTCCCCCATTGACCTTTATTTTTATTCCTTTAATGTTTATTACTACATTTATACATAGAAGAAATGAAAAAAGAAGAATGGCCAACAACAATGCCAATGGGGATAAAATAATAAATGGTTCTTGGTTTTAAGTAAATTGTAAAAACAAGCTATTATGAAAATAAATTTTACGAACGGTTTATGCTTAGTGTGTATCTTATCCATTGTCAATATGGCTTGCTCATTTAATAATTCAAATAAAAATGCTATGGCTGCTCCTAAAATTACCACTCAAAATTTTGGAACTTTTGAAGGCAAGCCTATAACCGAATATACTTTAACCAATGGCAGCGGAATGCAAGTAAGCATCATTAATTACGGTGGTATTCTTACTAAGATAATTACGCAAGCCAAAGATGGTTCTTGGGGAGATATAATTACAGGATATGATTCCTTGGAAGGATACGTTCAAAAAGGGAATCCCTATTTTGGTGCCTTAATTGGTAGGTATGCTAACCGACTTGCTAAAGGCAAGTATACCATTGATGGTGTTACTTATAAAGCTGCTATCAACAACCATGGTCAATCCTTACATGGTGGTTTAAAAGGATTTGATAAAGTAGTTTGGAATGCAAGTATTTTACCTGGTGACAGTAGCATTCAATTAGATTATCTAAGCATAGATGGGGAAGAAGGCTATCCTGGCAATTTAAAAGTGCAAGTAGTGTATACTTTAACAGCAAACAATGCACTTCAAATAGCATACACTGCTAGTACCGATAAAACCACTGTACTTAATTTAACCAATCATGTTTATTTTAATTTAACCGCTGGTAAGTCGCCCAATATTTATGATCATCTTGTTCAAATAAATGCCAATAAATATACTCCTGTGGACACTTCCTTAATTCCTACCGGCGAATTATTGGATGTGAAAGGAACCCCAATGGATTTTACTACACCTAAAAAAGTAGGCCAAGAGATAGATCAGGTAGCTGGAGGTTATGATCACAATTGGGTTTTAAATAAAGCGGAAGGATTACAAGAAATTGCGCATGTTTATGAACCAACGAGTGGTCGTTATTTAACGGTGGCTACTACCGAGCCCGGCATTCAATTTTATTCAGGTAATTTTTTAGATGGGAGTTTAACAGGTACTAAAAAAGGAACCATTTACAACAAGCATTATGCTTTGACTTTAGAAACACAACATTTTCCGGACAGTCCTAATCAGACTGGGTTTCCAAGCACCATATTAAAACCAGGTGAAACTTATCATCAAACTACGGTGTATACTTTTTCAACAAAATAATTAGTAAGATTTTGATATTCATTTACAAGACCAGCATAAACAAGCGCTGGTCTTTTTTATTTTATGACATGGGTGCCAGCTTCAATACTGATTATATATACTGCTAATACTTTGTTGGTTTGTTGAGCATAACTAGCTGCCACTTGCTTCGTAACAATAGCTAGTGCAGATTTTTTTATAATATTGATGGTGCAGCCACCAAATCCCCCACCCATCATACGTGCTCCTATTACATTTTCATTCAGTCTAACTGCATCCACTAAAAAATCCAATTCGGGACAACTTACTTCGTATTGGGTAGACAAGCCCTCATGCGTTGCATACATTTTTTTTCCAAAAGCAGGTATATTTCCTGTTTCTAAATCTATTACCGCTTCTTGTACTCTTAGTATTTCGGATACCACATAAGAACATCGCTGGTAAATCTTTGGTGGCGTTGCTGTTGATGGGCCCAAACAAGTTTCTACTTGTTCCATGGTAGCATCTCGCAAGGATTGCACCTGTGGATACATTTTTTGAATCACCTGAACCCCTTGCTCACACTCTAACCTACGGGTATTGTATTCGGAAGATGCCAGCGCATGTTTGATTTGCGTATCAAATAATACAATACTATAATCGGTTAAATGAAGTGGATAATATTGATAGGTGTGCGTAGCACAGTCCAATAAAATAACTTTATTTTTTTGTCCATGCAAACTTGCAAACATATCCATTAGACCACATTGAACGCCTGCAAAATCATGCTCTGCTTTTTGTACCATCAATGCCATTTCCATTTTGGTATATTGTAACGCATACAACTCATTCAATGCAAACAACACGGCACATGCTACTGCTGCAGAACTAGAAAGGCCTGCGCCTATAGGAATATTGCCCTGTAAACAAATATCAAAACCTTGGGTGATGGATGCTTGATGTACCACACCAATGATATAATTGACCCATTGTGTCGCATGCGGTTTTAAATTTTCTATGCTTAGCACTGCTGTTTCATTTAAATCCATAGCAGCCATATGGATAGTGCCATCGGTTCTTTTCCCAATAGCCACTTGTACTGATTTATCAATAGCAGCAGGCATTACAAAGCCCTGGTTGTAATCGGTATGTTCTCCAATTAAATTAATTCGGCCAGGCGATTGCACTGCCAAGGAAGGCGTATAATTAAAATGTGTAAAAAAATGAGTGCGGATGTCTGACATAAGAGGACTTTGCTATTCGTCGAATTTTATATGCGTAGTAAACAAGCAGCTGCTGCGTCTAAGGTTTCTGTTTTCTTGGCAAAACACAAACGAATTACTTTATTGTCTGTAGCATTATGATAAAATGCAGACATGGGTATCACTGCAATTCCAAATTCTTTTACCAACCTTTCGGCAAAAACTTGATCAGATTCATCTGAAATAGCATCATAGCTATAACTTTCAAAATAAGAACCAGAAGAAGGGATACACTTAAATTGCGTAGGCGCTAATAAATTTCTTAAGTAATCACGCTTTTCTTGGTACATGCTACCCAAACTTAAATAAGCTTCTTTATTGCTCATGTATTCGGCAATGCCTAACTGCTTAGGCGTATCACAACTAAATGCATTGAACTGATGCACTTTTCGATACTCTTTCATTAAAGCTGCTGGCGCTACACAATATCCCAGTTTCCATCCTGTACAATGATAGGTTTTACCAAAAGAAAAACAAACAAAAGTTCGAGCGAATAATGCAGGGTACTTCATCACCGTTTCATGTAGCTTGTTGTCATAAATTAAGTGCTCATATACTTCATCACTGATTAAATACAAATGGTTGCTAATAACTATTTCTTGTAATTGTAAAACATCTTCCTTGGTCATTACTACCCCCGATGGATTGTGTGGTGTATTGACTAAAATGGCTTTGGTTTTTTTAGTGATGGCTGCTTTTACTTTATCCCAAGGAATAGAATAGTTTGGAAATGCTAATGCAATGGGCACTACTATCCCGCCATTAAACCTGATGTTGGGAATATAACTATCATAAGCGGGTTCAAAAATGATGACTTCGTCCCCAGGTTGAATGATGGTGGAGAAGGCGGTGAAAATAGCATACGTGCCTCCTGGAGTTACCGTAATTTCTGTTTCAGGATCAATGGAAGTCTGGTATAAAAATTTAATTTTTTCAGCAAGCCTTTCTCTTAAGATAGGTACGCCATAAGTATGCGCATATTGATTTCCTCCAGCATGCATTGCATCTGCGACACAATTAATTAATGTTTCACTCATGGGGAAATCGGGAAAGCCTTGTCCTAAATTAATGGCCTTGTGCTGCACCGCTAATTGGCTCATGACTGTAAAAATACTCGTGCCAATATTCGGAAGCTTAGATTGCATGATGGTGGAAACTTTAAAACGTTAGCTGGTTTGACAATCTTTTTAATTCAATTTCTGCAATTTTTGCAGTATACCTTAAGCTAATCAATCTAAACCCTGCTGTTTCAAAACTTTGTTGCGCTTGTTTAACATCTACCATAGTGGCTTGACCCAATTGATATTTTTGCAGCACCAATTGTAGTAAAGACTGTGACATAGAATAGTTGGCTATTTCTATAGGTGTTTGTTGCAAATTATTTTGATAGGTTTGAAAAGTTTTATACAATGCTGTAGACATATCTTGTTCGGCACTTTGATATTGTATCTTAGCTCTACTGGTATTTATTTGAGCATTTTTAATGCTTTTTTTAGACGCTCCACCAGCATATAAAGGCACCGATAAGTTAATACCAACAAAAGGTCCATAGTTTTCATTCAATAAACTAAATCCAGCAGCAGATTGACTACTGGTAAAATTGTATCCAGTATTGGCTCTTAAAGTGGGATAGGTTAAGGCTCTGGTTTCTTTCTCAATAAATTGATTGATATTAATAAGTTGTTCGGCCGATTGTAAAGTTGGGTTCAATTTCATTTTCGCTTCTACCTCTGCTAATTTTAATTTAGCATCAATGGTAATGGTGTCTTGAATAGTTATTAATGTACTAGTAGGAAGTACCATGGTGTTTAATAAGTCGGCTTTTGCTTGATCAATAATTAACAATTGATTTTGTTTGGCTTGCAACAAAGCATTTAAATCTAAATTTGATTGTAATAAATCAGCTTCATTGGCTACGCCTATTTGTTGTTTGGTTTTTACGATGTCTAATCTTTGCGTGCTCGCCTCAATAGATTTTTCAATGGTTTTTAAATATGCTTGTTGACGTACTACATTAAAATATTGTTGCATCACCAGCGAAGTCGTATTTTGTAATTGCGCTTCTAACAAGGAGCGGTTTTGTTTTTCTAATGCTGCCAATCTATCTTTTGTTGCCATGATACGATAGCCATTAAATATTACAACAGAAGCGGTTAAGCCTGCTGTTACATTGGTTCCATCTACCCCTGATTTGGTAGTATTACGAGTAGGATCGGTATATTGTTGTTGTAAAGTGCTATTTGTTTTATTGTCATTGGCGGTTGCTGAAACGGTTGGCAAAGCACCGGCTACTCCTAAATCATTGTTGTTTTTTGCAATGGCCAGACTATTTTCAACCAATTGAATATCATAGCTATTTTTTAGCGCGGTTTTAATGGCTTCATTTAAACCAATAACTTGTTGTGCTTTTACATTTGTCGGCGAAGCAATAAGCGTAAGACAAGCGATAAGAATTATATAAATTGATTTTTGCATACTATAAAATTAAGTGAGTGCCTAAATAAACAAGGATAAATTACATCAGTGGTGAATTGAATGAGGTCTATTATCCAACCAAAGTGCCTATAGCAGCCCCCTGCACTACTTTTAATAAGTTTCCGGGTTGATTTATGTCAAATACAATAATGGGTAATTTATTTTCCATACACAAAGTGAATGCGGTGGTATCCATTACTTTTAAATTTTTTGTAATACAATCCTGGAAGCTGATACTTTCAAATTTAACCGCTGCTGGATTCTTTTCTGGATCACTATCGTATATGCCATCCACACGAGTACCTTTTAAAATAACATCTGCTTTCATTTCAATGGCCCTTAATGAACCAGCTGTATCTGTTGTAAAATAAGGATTGCCTGTTCCTGCTCCAAAAATAACCACCCTTCCTTTTTCTAAATGACGCAATGCTTTTCGACGAATATAAGGTTCTGCTATTTGATCCATAACAATAGCAGATTGTAAACGCGTATAGACACCAATTTTTTCTAGCATTGCTTGTATGGCCATGGCATTGATCACCGTTGCCAACATACCCATATAATCGCCATGCGCACGTTCAATTCCACTGTCTGCTTCATTCATTCCTCTATAAATATTTCCCCCTCCAATGACAATGGCCACTTGCACACCCAGTTCAACTACTTGCTTAATTTCGGTGGCATATTGTTCAATGATTTTGGGATCAAATGGATCTCCATTTTTTTGATCCCCTAATAATGCCTCTCCAGATAATTTCAATAAAATACGCTTGTATTTGGGCAACATGGCTGAGCTTTTTTTGTACTTGCAAGATAAGAATTTTGGAGCAACAAAAAAGGGTCCCGATTGCTCGGAACCCTTTAAATTTCTTTAGATCTGAAGGTATTTGCTCCTCAAAGCGCCCGTTTATGGGGTGCTTTGAAAAAATCATTAGCGCATGAATTGTAAAAAATTAAATTTTTAAATTTTTTACAATTACCCTAATGCCACACGTTTGAATTCAGTTACTTTTAAGCTGGCTTCCACTGATTTTACATATTCCCCTACGGTTTTGCCACCATCTTTCACAAAAGCTTGTGCCAATAAGGTTTGCTCTTTGAAGAAAGCGTTGATTTTGCCTTCTGCAATTTTAGCAATCATTTCTTCTGGTTTTCCAGCCATCTTAGGATCTTCCTTCATGGTGTCTATAATGATGGCTCGCTCACGAGCAACGGTCTCCGCAGGAACTGATTCAGGATCCACTGCTACAGGATTCATTGCCGCAATTTGCATGGCTAAATCTTTACCTACTTCAGCTGCATCGGCACTTAATCCTACCAATACACCCATTCTGTAGGCACCATGAATATAAGAAGCTACATAAGGAGCGTCCACTCTTTCAAATTTTGCTACCCCAATTTTTTCACCAATAGATGCCAATTTATCATTGATCATGTCTGACACTTTTGTACCATTCACGGTTACTTCATTTAATTCAGCAGCAGATTTTACATTGTTTGCCACAGCAGCATCTGCAATGATTTGTGCAAATGCAACGAATTCTGCATTCTTAGAAACGAAATCTGTTTCACAAGAAATACAAACTACAAAACCTGTTTTATGATCTGCAGAAGTTTGTGCAATAATCACTCCTTCTTTTGCTTCACGATCGCTACGCTTAGCAGCTACTTTTTGTCCTTGTTTACGCAACCAATCAATTGCCGCTTCAAAATCATTGTTGGTTTCTGTTAATGCTTTTCTACAATCCATCATTCCAGCACCTGTTGCTTGACGTAATTTATTAATGTCTGCAGCTGTTATTGTACTCATAATAGTAAAATTTAAAATAAATGTTTTATAAAATTAATAAGGTAGGTAATGAACTAAAAAAATTGGGTCATTAGTATCCCAAGGACACCAATAACCCAATTGGATAATTTATTATTTACCTGCTGGGCGACGTGTACTTTGAATACGACGCTTAGGCGCACCAGGAGCAGTTGGAGCTGCACCAGCACCACGCTTACCTCTTCCGCCTTCTGCGTTCGCTTCGGCTTCCATACGTTTTGCTTTTGCTTCGTTTTCATTGTTGCCTTCTTCAGATTCGCTTTCGTCATCTTTAGAAGCTTGACGCTCTGCTAAACCTTCTGCAATGGCTGCAGTAATATAATTGGTAATGATAGCAATAGATTTTGTTGCATCGTCATTCGCAGGAATAGAAAAATCTACTTTGTTAGGATCACAGTTGGTATCTACCATACCAAATGTTTGAATGCCTAAACGCTTTGCTTCTGCTAATGCAATATGCTCGTGTCCGATATCCACTAAGAATAAAGCAGCTGGTAAACGACCCAATTGAGCGATACCACCTAATACTTTTTCCATTTTATCTTTATCACGACCTAAAGTCAAACGCTCTTTTTTAGTTAAGCTTTCTGCACTACCGTCGTTCAACATTTTTTCAATGCTCTGCATTTTCTTAACGCTCTTACGAACGGTGTTGAAGTTGGTTAACATACCACCTAACCAACGCTCTGTAGCATAAGGCATGTTTACTCTTTTAGCACACTCGCTTACAATTTCTTTGGCTTGTTTCTTAGTAGCAACAAACATAATTTTCTTACCGCTTTTTGCAATTTGCTTTAAAGCAGCAGCTGTTTCTTGTAAGTGATCGACTGTTTTATTTAAGTCAATGATGTGAATACCTTTTTTCTCTGCGAAAATATAAGGCAACATCTTAGGGTTCCACTTCTTTTTAAGGTGACCAAAGTGTACGCCGGCCTCCAGTAATTGCTGTTGTAATGAAGTGTTATTTTCCATTTGTATAATTTGTTGTAATGAATTAATGTTAAAATTGTTGGATTAACGTTTACTGAACTGGAAGCTTCTACGTGCTTTCTTATGTCCGAATTTCTTACGCTCAACACTACGAGGGTCACGCGTTAGTTGTCCAGCGGCTTTTAACGCAGGACGCAATTCAGGATTCAATTCGATTAATACACGAGCAATACCTAATTTGGCTGCTTCTGCTTGGCCTTTTAGACCACCGCCTTGAGCGTTGATTACGATATCATATTTACCCATCAAGTCAGTCGTTTTTAAAGGCGCTTCTACTTGATTTTGTAAATACACTAATGGGAAGTAAGCTTTATAATCTTTATCGTTCACGGTAATTTTTCCACTACCCTTACTAACAAAGACGCGTGTTACTGCTTCCTTACGACGACCAACTGCATTTGTTTGCTTTTCCATTTATTTATATTTGGAATTAATTAAAATTTAAATTCTTTAGGTTGTTGTGCAGTATGAGGGTGTTTGTCACCAGCATACACAAACAACTTTTTAACCATCTTACGTCCTAAACGATTTTTAGGTAACATACCTTTTACCGCTCTTTCCATAATTACTTCTGGACGACGCTTGATTAAATCTTCTGCAGCTTCTTCTTTTTTACCACCTGGGTAACCAGAATAGTTTAAGTATAATTTGTCGTGGAATTTATTTCCAGTCAACAAAACTTTTTCTGCATTAATGATGATTACATAATCTCCGCAATCAACGTGTGGAGTGTAATAAGCTTTGTTCTTACCACGTAGAACTGCTGCGATTTTTGAAGCAATACGTCCTACGGTTTGATTAGTACCATCAACAATGTACCAGCCATGTGTAACGGTAGCCGCGTTGGCGTGCTTCGTGGTGAAATGTAGTTTACTCATAAT
>Ga0209829_10000344_pt1 | contig 43637 bp, 40 predicted proteins | sample C_140205_EF_Meta_FD_187311 | JGI IMG/M metagenome (GOLD analysis project Ga0209829, IMG submission 187311) | Freshwater microbial communities from Lake Croche, Canada to study carbon cycling - C_140205_EF_MetaG (SPAdes) (version 2) | ecosystem: Environmental > Aquatic > Freshwater > Lake...
TCGCTCAAAGTTCAAATGCGTGGCATCCATTTTGGATCGCAAGTTACTCATCTTGAAGAATCAACAAAAACCAATCACCCTCTCAACCGGACACTAGTGGAAAAGCGTATCAACAATAAGCCCCTAAATTGATCAAGTTAGAAATTGAGCACAGGGCACTCATGCATGGTTCAATTAGTTTTTCTCACTCCTCCGTTCCTGAGTTCTTGAGCTCCAGATTCAAATCCTTTTCTTTTTCATTCCCCTAGCTGCTTCATGTTTCGAAAGTGGCGCGCGGATTGCCTAGGCAGGGCGACGTGATTTTCGTTTAATCACTGGCATGAGCACTCCCTTTGAGATGAAGGCCAACAAGAAGGCCTTTGAGATCAACATGACGAAGCCCATCTACGGGACCTTCGCCGAGATCGGAGCCGGCCAGGAAGTGGCCCGCCGTTTCTTCCATGTCGGGGGAGCCGCGGGGACGGTTGCCAAGACCATCTCGGCCTACGACATGACTTTCTCGGATGCGATCTACGGGAAGAGCACCCGCTTCGTGAGCCGTCAGCGTCTCGGGGAGATGCTCGACCACGAGTACAGCCTTCTCATCGAGCGCCTGGACGAGAAGGTGGGTGAAGAGCGCACCTTCTTCGCCTTTGCCGACACGGTTTCCGCCCGCTCCTATAAGTCGAAAAACGAATGCCACGGCTGGCTGGGTATCCGGTTCCAGTCCTCCCCGCGGTCCCAGCCCAACGACATCATTCTCCACGTTCGGATGCTCGATCCTGAGAATCTGGAGCAGCAGGAGGCGCTGGGGATTGTTGGTCTGAACCTGATCTACGGCGCTTATTTCCTCCGCCGGGACCTGAAGGCGTTCATCGGATCCTTGCTGGATGACCTGAATCCCACCCGTATCGAGATCGACATGATCCGCTTTTCGGGGCCTGACTTCGCGATGGTCGACAACCGGATCATGTGCCTTGAGTTGGTCACCCAGGGGCTCGCTCAGGCGGTTCTTTTCCGTGGCGACGGCGAGGTGATCCAAGCGGCTGATGCCTTCTATCGCAAGCCGCTGCTTGTCGAGCGTGGTAGCTTCCGGCCAGTGACCAATGTCGCCTATGACATGATGGAGTGCGCCCACTCCATGTTTCTCCTGGAGGAGGATCTCAGCGGTGAGAAGCCGGAAATTGTACTAGAGATCACGATGAAGAATCTCATGAGCAGTGGGCAGCTCGACCTGCAGGATTTTTTAGATCGCATTGACATGCTGGGTGCCATGGGCCGCACCGTCCTGATTTCCAATTACGGGGAGTTCTACCGCCTGATTCAGTACCTGCGGCGTTACACTGACCGATCGATCGGCCTTCCGCTTGGCATTCCCAGCCTGCACGAGATCTTCGATGAGAAGTATTACGGCAATCTTGACGGAGGTATCCTTGAGGGACTGGGGCGACTCTTTAAGAAGGGGGTGCGTCTTTACGTCTATCCTACCAAGGACGAGAAGGGGCATATTCTGGAGGCCGCCTCCTACCATGTGGGGGAGGAGCTGCAGGCGCTCTACACTTACTTGTTGGAGAACCGCTTCATCGTTCCGATGGCTGGATGCAAGCTCGACTATCTTGGCCTCCAGTCACTCCAGGTGCTGGAGAGGCTTCAAAAAGGAGACCCCAGCTGGGAACAGATGGTGCCGCCGCAGGTTGCGGAGATCATCAAGACACGCAAGTTCTTTGGCTGGAAGGGGTGATGGGTGATTAGGAGACGTGAAAAAGTTAGAAAGTTAGAAAGTTAGAGGGGACTGAAGTCATAGGACGGATTCGACTCGTGCAGGCATCTTTGGAGGGCACTTTCTCTGACGTCCTTCGCCAATCCACGGTTCTGGGATGTCTTGTTTTCACATTATAACGTTTCAACGTTCTAACTCTTTTAACCCATCCCCATGCTCCTCAGATTCCGAATGCAAAATTATGGGTTTAACCCTCCGGTTTTCTACCTCACCATCGCTACCGCTCAGTGAGCTCCTCTTCCTGGGAAAGTCAGTTCAGCGATCGCAGATTTGTCGAGTTCCCCGAACCCCTCGGCAACCACACGTTCATACTGCCTCTTGGTAGCTTCCGCGAGAGGGAGGTGGATTCCCCGTTCCACCGCTAGGGCCAAGGCGATACCGCTGTCCTTCGCCGCATGGGCTCCGGAGAAGAAGCAGGAGTGGTCACGGTTCTGCATGTCCTCCCCATCGGTTGCAAGCACCCGGGAGTTTGCACCGGTCTGTGAGAAGACTTCACGCAGCATGGTCAGATCCAGGCCAAGTGAGGCCCCGAGTCCGAGCCCCTCGGCGAGACCAGCGGTATTGATATTCATCACCATGTTGACGAGTGCCTTCACTTGGGCGGCCTTCCCTGTCCCGCCGATGTGGCGCAGTGAGGCGCTGAGATCCCTGAGGATCGGTTCGGCACGGCGGAATGCCTGATCAGTTCCCCCAGTCATCAGATAGAGGCTCCCTTCTCTTGCCTGAGTGATGCTGGAGGCCATGCAGGCCTCCACAGATTCTGCGCCGGCATTGTGGGCGAGCGCCTCCACGGCCAGATGCACGGAGGGTGAAATGGTGGCGCAGTTGATGAAGAGTTTTCCCTCTGCCCCGTTGAGTAGGGTGTCGCCGTGGGTTTGGAAAATCGCGCGCATTGCTTGGTCGTCGGTAACAACGGTGATGATGACATCAGCCAGCTCCGTGACGCGCGCCAGTGATCCCGCCGCTTCGGCTCCAAGTTCAGCAGCCAATTCGTGGGCCAGCGTGCCATGGTTATCATGGATGACGGTGACGCTGTATCCTTGATCCCTGAGACGGCGGGCCATGTTGGCTCCCATGCGACCGACTCCAACGACTCCGATGCGTTCCTTCTCCTTGCTCTCTGCTGTGGATGTGGTGGATGTGTTGGGTGAAGTACTCATGCCGGGAAAAAGGGATTGGCAACTTTCTGCTCTCCGACGGATGTGAGTGGGCCGTGGCCTGGGCAGAGAATGGTATCCTCGGGGAGCGTCAGCACCTGCTCTCGATTGTTTCGGACTGCATCGGCATAGGAAATCACTCCGCCCCCCATGGATGCTGCAAAGATCGAGTCGCCGACGACGGCGAGTGCTCGGGCGAGTCCTTGCACGACATAGGTGATGCCGCCCTTTGCATGGCCGCTGGTCTCGCGCGTCTCCACGGAGAGGTTGCCGATCGTAAACGCGCGGCCCGGTTCAAAGGATTCGGCTCCCTCCAGGGGCTCCTTCACGCAAGCCCACGCCTTGGCACCGGTTTTCTCAACCAGTCTGTCGAGATCGAGGATGTGATCCATGTGGGTATGAGTGACAAAGATCTGCTTTACGCTGAGATTGTGGGCATTTGCGAAGTCGAGCATAGGTTGACCGTCGGCCCCTGTATCAAAGAATGCTGCTTCGCGCGTCGTCGGATCCCAGACTAGGTAGGAGTTCACCGTCATGTCGTCGAAGTCCGTGTTGAAGCAAGCGAGTCCCTCGGGAGGGACGATTACGGCGGGGTGGTAGCTCCCCTCGGCTAACGACATCAGAGCGGTGGCATCCAAGTTTAGTGCCGTGGCCACCTTGATTAGAGAGGTTGCGTCAAGGGCGCTGCCCTTGAGCGAGTGAATAGTTTGGAGGTTGAGTCCTGTGACTTTGGCAAGAGCCTCATCGCTGATGGAGAGGCCGCGCTGAGCCTTGCCGATGATATCCGTGAAGCTGTCTTCGAGTGGGATAGAGCTAGCCATGGTTAGAGTGCCAAAAGGAATGGATTCCGTTTCAGGGAGGAGTTGTCACTTCGTCTTGAGCCTCCTTCTACGGCCTCGATGCGATAGGATTAACGTGTTTTCTAACGCACAATCCCTCTCTCGCTGGAGGCGATGAAGTCGGCGAGGTGGCAGGCCAGTTCAGAACTTGCGAACTGGGCTCTGAGGGCTTCGAGACCCTGGGAGGTGTTCAAGTTACTTCGGTAGATCAGCTTGTACGCCTCTCGGAGTTCGCGGATCGCCTCGGCGGCAAACCCTCTGCGCTCTAAGCCGACGAAGTTCACACCCCTGATCTCGGCAGGGTTGCCATCAGCGATCATGAAGGGAGGGACATCCTGCACGATCTTGGTGCAGCCCCCGACAATGGCATGGGCCCCGATCCGGCAGAACTGGTGGACGCCACTGAGGCCTCCGATCACGGCATGGTCTCCCACGATGACATGGCCTGCGAGTGTGCCGTTGTTCGAGAAAATCACATGGTCGCCGACGACGCAGTCGTGAGCCACATGGGAGTAAGCGAGGAAGTTGCCATGGCTTCCGATCTTGGTGGCGTCACCCGGAGCCGTAGCACGGTGGATGGTGACAAATTCGCGGAAGGTATTGTGATTGCCGATTTCCAGAGAGGTCGGCTCGGCCTCGTATTTGAGATCCTGACTCCGCTGTCCAATAGAGCTGTAGGGGTAGAACTCGTTTCCTTCGCCGATCGTCGTAGGGCCGGTGATGGTGACATGATTATGCAGTTTGCAGCCGTCACCCAGGGTCACGCCCGCTCCCACCACGCAGTAAGGTCCGACCAAACTCGTCTGCCCGATGTGGGCGGTCGAGTCGATGATCGCTGTCGGATGGATGCGGGCCATGAGGATTGGCTGTCTACTTGTTCACGATTCCGAAGAGGAGGACCCCCTCGGAGACGACGTCGCCGTTGACGACACACTTGCAAGAGGCCTTTCCAAGGTTCTTGCGAGCCTTGAGCATCTCAACGTGGATGAAGAGGGTGTCGCCGGGGAAGACGGGCTTGCGGAACTTCACTTCGTCGGCACTCATGAAGTAGCCGATTTTTCCAGAGTTCTCGCTCTTGCGCATCATGGTGATGGAGGCGACCTGAGCCATGGCCTCCAACTGGAGCACGCCGGGCATCACGGGGTGGCCGGGGAAGTGTCCCTGGAAGAAGGGTTCGTTGATCGAGACGCTCTTCACGCCGACGGCCTTGGTATCACCGTCGAATTCCACCACCCGATCCACCATGAGGAAGGGATAGCGGTGAGGAAGGACACGCATCACCTCGTTGATGTCCATCACGGGGGCCGAAGAGGTCACGGGTGTTGGGGCCATGGCGAGCAGATCGCGATGCCGCTTGGAGATCGCGCGTGCGAGCTCCGTGTTCGGCCCGTGGCCGGGACGGACTGCGATGATGTGGCCTCGGAGGGGGCGCCCTGCGAGTGCCAGATCTCCGATGATATCGAGGATCTTGTGGCGAACGAATTCATCGGTGAAGCGGAGCGGTTCCTTGCTCAGGACCGATTCTCCACGGATGACGAGGGCATTCTCAAGGCTCCCTCCCTTGATGAGACCTTTCTCCATGAGGTCCTTCACATCTTCGTAGTGGACGAAGGTCCGCGCCGGGGCGATCTCGCGAATATAGGTCTCGGGAGTGATTTCGAGCGAAAGATACTGGGTGAAGCGTCCATCAGGGCCGACCTGCGTGCAGGAAATGCGAAGCCCCTGGTGAGGGAAGACTGACATGATGGAACCGCCACTGGTCTCCAGATGAATCGGGTCACCGGGCTCAAAGGGTGCCCGAAGAGCCTCCTGATCCACAATGCCTGCTTGCTGGATGAGGGCCACGTAGGGAGCAGCGCTGCCATCGCCGATGGGGGGCTCGTTGGCATCCATCTCAATGAGGGCGTTGTCGACCCCGAGACCTGCGAGGGCGGAGAGGACGTGCTCGACGGTCTGAATCTTGGCATTTCCCTGAACAAGCGTCGTGGCCCGTTCGACGGTCTTCACATGCTCGACCAGGGCGTCGATAACCGGTTCGTCGGGCAAATCCGTGCGGCGGAATTTATAACCATGGCCCGCGGCTGCGGGGTGGATCGTGAGGGTGACCTTGCCGCCATTGTGCAGAGCGCTGCCGGTGAGGCTGGCTGACTTGGCTAGTGTACGCTGATATTCCATGGAAAATATTCTGTGGCTGAGTGTGTTATGAGGGCGAATGGGGCGAATGAGCCAGAGGAACTAGGAGGCTTCTGGTGCAATGCGCCCATCCTTCATCTGGATGCGTCGGTCGGCCTGAGCCGCCACGGAATCGCTGTGTGTCACCATAATGACCGTTGTGGTGCGGAGTGAAGCAATCTTTGCAATGACCTCCAGCACTTGTGAGGCATTCCCACTGTCGAGGTTCCCTGTCGGCTCGTCAGCCAGCAAGAGGGAGGGGGTGTGAATCAGTGCCCGGGCGATCGCCGCACGCTGCATCTCTCCCCCGCTAAGCTGGTGGGGGAAGTGGGATGCCCGGTGTGCCATGCCGACCTGATCCAGCATCGCCAGCGCTGCCGAGCGGACTCCCGCAGGGGCATCACCGCGTAGGAGGAGGGGGAGCTCCACATTCTCAGTGACACTCATCGAGGGGAGGAGATTAAAAAACTGGAAGACCATGCCGAGCTTCGAGCGCCTATAGAGGGTAAGTTCCTTCTCCCCGGCGCTTTCTAGATGCAGGCCATCGACCACTACTTCGCCCGTGGTCGGATGGTCCAAACCACCCAGGAGGTTGAGCAGGGTGCTCTTTCCTGAGCCGCTGGCACCCGTGATAGCAACAAATTCGCCTCGGTTAATTTCGAGGGAAATGGAATCAAGGGCGGCAACCGGAGGAGTGCCGTAGGAGCGGGAGGCTTTGACGAGACGTATCACGGTGTTCACAAATGAACGGACACCGATGTCCAATCAAGCTTCCTTCCAATATCCCGACGAAGCGCCGTTCCGAATTCTCGGTGAAACGCCCGACCTGCTCGCCGTCGAGAAGCCCCCGTATCTTCTTGTCCACCCGAGCAAGCCGGGTGGCCCCGTGACCCTCTGGGACCGGCTCCGTGAGTTGCTTGCCTATGAGATCGCGGGAGGGGGACAGGTGTCGCTGATCAACCGGCTGGACCGTGAGACCAGCGGCATTGTCCTCGTGGCAAAGAATGCTGCTGCGGCTAGGGCCTGCTCCATGGCGATGGCCCGGGGAGAGGTCGCCAAGGAGTACCTGGCCATTGTCACGGGTTGGCCGGAGGACGAGGAGTGGAGTGTCGCCGAGCCGATCCTGAGACTTGGTGAGGTGCAGGACTCTAGGATCTGGCTGAAGAGGGGCATCCATCCGGAGGGGGCCCCTTCGCGCACCGAATTCCGCGTGGTCGAGCGCCTCACTCACCCCAAGCATGGGGCCATCGCGCTCATCCATTGCACCCCTCTCACCGGCAAGACCCATCAGATCCGCATCCACCTTGCCCACTCGGGTCATCCGGTGGTCGGGGATAAAATCTACGGTCCCTCCGAGGAGTGTTATCTGGAGTTCATCGAGACGGGATGGAGCGATCACCTGCAGAAGAGGCTTTGGCATCCCCGTCATGCGCTCCACTCCTGCTCGCTTTCCCTGACGATCGACGGGGTGCTTCACCACTGGGAGTCACCTCTTTCGGATGATCTTCAGGACTTTCTTTCGGGGGAATGATGGGTTCCAAGCTGAGATGGCGGCGAATCCACCAAGTGCCACGACTGCTTACTCATAAGATTAGCTCTAGAAAAAACAGCCCAACCTGTTACAATTAGCGGCTCTCATGGCATCGCCCCAATTTTCAATGATCCGATGGCTTCCCTGGCTGCTTTTAGTGGCCGGGTTGCTTGCGTTTTGGAAGTGGCAGAGTGTGGCGCCCCCTGCGAATTACATCACCGGAACCATTAATAGAGGAACTCTTGAGGATTCAGTCACGGCGAGCGGTTCCCTGCAAGCAAGTGAATATGTGGATATTGGCGCACAGGTTTCCGGAGTGCTTCAAAAGATCAACGTGCAGCTGGGGCAAGAGGTGAAGAGAGGTGATCTTCTGGCCCAGATCGATCCTACGGTCTTTGAGGCGCGCGTGACAGAGGATGAGGCAACCCTCAAAAACCTTGAGGCCCAGATGGATGCCGCCGATGCCAGCAAAAAACTTGCCGATCAGAGACTGACCCGCAATCGGAACCTCCTGAAAAGCGATGCTGTCAGTCAGGACGAGCTCGACCGTTCAGAGGCCGAGTATGCCAGGGCGGAGTCAGCAATCGACTCCCTAAATGCTCAGATCGAAAAAGCCAGCGGTAGCCTCCAGGCCACCAAGGCGAGCCTCGGGTACACCAAGATTTTCGCCCCGATGGACGGCACCGTCGTACAGATTCAGGCTCGCGAGGGCCAGACCCTGAACGCCAGCCAAACGGCGCCGATCCTTTTTCGTCTTGCCGATCTTGGCACGATGACCGTGCAGGCTCAGGTCTCGGAGGCTGACATTCAGCGTATTCACTCAGGCATGCCTGTCTATTTCATATCGCTTGGTGATCCCGAGACCCGTTACGAGGGGAAGGTAAGAGGAGTGGAGCCCACGCCGGCCTCCAAGAACCCGCCGATTTTCTACAACACCCTCTTCGATGTCCCGAATACAAGTCGTTCGCTCATGCCGGAAATGACAGCCCAGGTGTTTTTTCCCATGATGTCCAAGACGAATGTCCTGATCATGCCGCTTGCGGCCGTTGATTACGCGAAGCACCAGCAAGCCGCTTCAGGTCACACCGTGAGCAGGAAGGGAAAGAAGGCGGCTCCGATCAAGGTTTTCATCCTTCGGGATGATCGTCCAGTCGAGGTCGAGGTGGAGCTCGGGGTAAGCAACCGCGTTTCCGCGGAAGTGATCTCCGGCCTCTCCGAGCAGGATGAGGTGATCACCGGGCCGATGGAGTCCGCTTCCAAGCCGGCTCCGAGGGTGATGATCCGCTGATTTTTCCGCAGGGTACGCCATGGCATCCGCAGAGCAGCAACTCGCCGGCACCCCTCCGGCGATCCTGATGGAGGGGATCGTGAAGCGCTACCCTGTGGGCGATTCCGAGATCGAGGTGCTGCATGGCATCTCACTCAGGATCGGGGTCGGAGAGTTTGTGGCCATCATCGGCCCATCTGGATCGGGCAAGACGACATTGATGAATATCCTTGGACTGATGGACACCCCGAGTTCGGGGCGATTCGAGCTTCAGGGCAAGGATGTCTCCCGCCTCTCCCCAGATGAGCGGGCTGGTGCGAGAGGGCGGCTTTTTGGGTTCATCTTCCAGCGTTATAACCTGCTGAGTGCCCAGACATCTATTGAGAATGTCGAGCTTCCGGCTGCGTACATCGGGATGCCTGCTCCGGAGCGTCGCGAGCGTGCAACGAAGCTGCTGCAAGGCCTCGGTCTTGGGCATCGTACCGGCAACAGGCCCAACCAACTCTCCGGTGGGGAGCAGCAGCGTGTCGCTGTTTCCAGGGCCCTCATGAATGGCGGCGACATCATTCTGGCTGACGAACCGACTGGGGCGCTCGATACGGCTCGTGGCCGGGAACTGATGCTCAAGATCCACGAACTCCACGCCGCCGGCCATACGGTCATTCTCATCACGCACGATCCGGGTGTCGCCGCTGAGGCAGAGAGGGTAATCCGCATCGTCGATGGAAACATCATCTCCGACGAGAGGCTCAGGCCTTCGGTCAAGTCAACTGATTCCAGCGAGGGATATCCTCTCGCCTCTCCTGCTCTTCCTTCGGTAGCCAAGCGAAGGAAGCTCGTCCTGATTGTCGATCTCATGGAGGCCTTGCGAATGGCGACCCACGCCCTGCGATCGAATCTCTTCCGATCCTTTCTCACCATGCTCGGGGTGATCATCGGGGTTGCATCGGTGGTCGTCATGCTTGCCATCGGCGAGGGTTCCCAGAGGAGCATGATGCAGTCGATGAGCCGAATGGGGACCAACATCCTGCGCATCGTTCCGGGAGCCAAAAACTCGATAACGGGAGGAAATCTGACGCTTCAGGACGTGAACGCCATTCAGGATATCAGCCATGTGCGCCAGGTGGTGCCGACGGTCTGGTCGGGCCTGATGCTCCGCTATAGGGACAAGAGCTACACCTGTCAGGTGGGTGCCGTGTCACCGAATTTCCCCGATGCTGAGAACAGGCTGATCGTCCGGGGAGGCTTCTTCACGGACAAGGACGACGGCCTACGGGCTCCTGTGGTGGTGCTGGGAGTCAAAGCCGCCAACGAGCTGTTCGGCAGGGGAATTGATCCCGTCGGGAAACACATTTTACTCAACAATGCTCCCTTCCTGGTGGTCGGGGTCGTTGCCGTGCGGGGCGGCTCTGGAGACGGGCGCGACAGGGAAGATGATATCGCCGTCATTCCGATCTCCACCGGAGAGGCTAGGATTTACAGGAGTTCGCGGCTTTCGTCGATCGGGGTGCAGGTCGACGAGTTCAGAAACGTCGACTTCGTGCAGGATGAGATCCGCAGTCGTCTCAACAGGCTCCGCCAGCAAGAGGACTTCAGGATTTTTAATCAGGCTGCCATGATCGAGGCGACGAGGCATACGCAGGATACGTTTCGCTTCCTGCTCGGTGCAGTCGCCTCCGTCTCTCTGGTCGTCGGAGGCATCGGCGTCATGAACATCATGCTGGTCAATGTCGTCGAACGGACGCGTGAGATCGGCGTGCGCATGGCGTGCGGAGCCCGCAGTCGCGACATCCAGCTCCAGTTCCTCACGGAAGCGATCCTTGTTTGCCTCTTGGGGGGGCTTATCGGAGTGCTTGCCGGTGTTCTGATCTCAAGCATCGTGACCGTCGGCGACACAAAAGCTGTCATCCTGCTTCCCCCGATCCTACTCTCCTTCGGGGCAGCCTTCGTGACCGGGGTTCTTTTCGGCTACTGGCCGGCCCGCAAGGCCTCTCAGCTTGATCCTGTCGTTGCCCTCAGCTCGGAATAAAAGCCATGCCACTTCGCCAAACCCTGACTGAGAAGCTGCTATGCCTAGTGATTGTTGGGTTGCTTGCCGTTGTGATTGCCGGGTGCACCACTCCGAAGAAGAAGCCCCCCACGGCTCCCGTGCCGCTCCCGGCCAACTGGAAGGCAACCAACATCAAGTCGCCCCTGGCCCCATCCGGATGGCTGGCGACCTTCAGGGACCCGCTTCTGGATTCGGTGATCCACGGAGTCTTCGCGGACAATTACGACCTCAAGGCGGCCTCGGCACGCATGCAGTCGGCTACAGCCCTGTCACGAGCGACCGCTGCCAATCTCTACCCTCAGGTGGGATTGAGCGGGGGGGCGAGCGTCAACGACGCGCCTCTCTATAACGGCAACAATCTTCAGTACCAGCTGACCCCCGGTAATTGGAACTACACCGTGAATCTGCGTATGGCCTGGGAGTTGGATGTCTGGGGGCGTCTTCGTTCCCTGACTCAGGCCTCCAAAGCCGATGCTGCCACGGCCACCTTTGCCTACGAAGGGGCGCGCCTTTCCCTCGCCGCACAAGGAGCCAAGGCATGGTTTGCCGTGATCGAGAGCCGTGAGCAGATCCGCATTGCCGAGGCCACGCTCGAGAGCCTTCGCAAGACCCGTGTTCTCGCTCTGGCCCGATATCAGAACGGGGCGGTCTCCTCCTTCGATGTCCACTTGAGTAAAGCTGATGAAACTTCCGCGGAGAGCAATCTGGTGCAACGCCGCCAGAACTTTGCCGATGCCAAGCGATCGCTCGAGACGCTACTTGGGCGCTACCCCTCGGCGGAGTTGGAGAGCGGACACGCCGCTCTTCCTCAAGTGATCGCTCAGGTGCCTGCGGGCCTCCCTTCCGAATTACTCCTCCGACGGCCGGATCTCAGGGCCGCCGACTGGAGGCTTTTTGCCTCGGAGAACAGGGTCTTTTCGGCAAGGACGGAGCGCCTCCCTCGCCTTGCCCTGACCTCCACGGCCGGAACTCCCTCGGTGCTCCTCCAGAACCTGACCAGCGACCAGAACTTCCTCTACACCGTGGCGGCGAATCTCACCGAACCGATCCTTGATGGAGGCAGGATTAGCGCGAACATCCAACTCGCGAAGGCGCAACGTGATGTGGATTCTGCCCTTTATGCCCAACAGGTCCTGACTGCCTTCCGGGAGGTCGAAAATGCTCTCTCCAACGAGGCGACACTGCTGGCTCGCCTGCTCCTGCAGCAGAAGGCCCTGGGCGAACTCCGTGAGGCTTACCGCATCGCGAACGTGCGTTACAAGTCGGGCCAGATCGACATCGTCTCCCTGCTTCAGGCTCAGCGAAGCATGCTTGCGGCCGAGAGTGTTCTGGTGAACACACAGCTTCTGCGGATCAACAACAGGTTGGATCTCTACCTGGCGCTCGGTGAGAGCGTGGGTGCGCGGACGCCGGCCATGCAGTTCCGTGATTCAGCTCTCAAGCTGCCGCTACCTAGAGCCTGAGGATCCATTGCCCGGATTTAGACTATCTGTTGAGGAGAGGCTGAATAATCAATGTGGAAATTAGGAAATCAGGAAGAAAAACTGAAGAGGTATAGATGCCCCAAGGTGTCGTAATCCTTGGTGCTTTGGCTGGCCCAGACCGTTGCTTCGCAGTCTTAAAAACTTTGATTCGCTCACTCCTTCTCGGCTCTCCCTTGCGGTTCACTACTTTTCCTGAGTTCTTGAGTTCCATATTCTTTCTATGTCTTCCCTCTTACCCATTAAAAACAGCGAGGGGTCTTATTTTGGAATCAGTCAGAATAAACCAAAGACGCTCCAAGATCAAAAAGGCATCTCAAGGGGATCTCTCTGGGAGAGTTCCCAGGCGAGAAGAGCCTTCTTTCTCTCCACGCCCCAGCGGTAGCCGCCGAGCCGTCCACCAGACTTACCTTGGGCGACTACGCGGTGGCACGGGATCAGGATTCCGATCTCATTTGCGCCGACGGCTTTTCCTACGGCGCGCGCCGCGGTTGGCCGTCCGATCGCCTTTGCCACCTCTCCATAGGTGAGAGTCTTACCCTCTGGGATGCTGCACAGGCATTCCCAGACGGTGAGTTGGAAGGGCGTGCCGATCGCCATGAGAGAAAGGGGCGAGGTGGCTTTCGGGTGTTCAAAAAGGCTTGCAATGACTGCATCTGCTTCGGTTGAGGGTCGCAGGTCCGCAGTGGGCCATCGTTTCCGCAAGGAGGCGATACCCTCCTCCCTCGACTCTGTGAAAGAGAGTGCAAGCAGGTGGCTACCCCCCATCAACGAGAAACAATTTCCGAAAGGGGTGCTAGCAAACCCGTAATGCAGTTCCTCCTGTGCTCCGAGTGCCCTGACCCGGGCGTCGTGCTGGGAGAGCCAGAGATGCATGGATTGAGGGATGTTCTCTTGATGTGTCAGCGACCCGACGAAGCCTTCTGAGAAAGACGAAGCAGCACCTCATTGTGGCGCAGGAATCCCGGGGTCCAGGGTGGATTGTAATACGCAAAAAGCGGGGTTCCCTCAACAACGAGATGCTTCGCCGCAGCCCATGCCTTGAGTTTGAGCGCAGCGGCCTCGCTCGGGGCAGGCTTGCTGGAGCCGGAGAACTGGTAGGCGGCGTAGCGTCCCGCAGGCTTGGTGCTGATTGTCAGGTCGGGATTGGATGGTGCCGGGGCACCCCGCAGAGCCACCTCTTTGGGAATCACAAAGCTCATCATTCCCGACTCCGTGCCGCTCATCAGGACTGGGGTCGTCATGGAGATCTTCTCCGAGCGGTCGTTGCGGCCCTGGATGAAGCGGAAGAGCCTCATGAAGGAGCCGTCGGCACCTCGTTTCTGCATCGGGGTGGAGATCAGGGTGAGTTCGGGGTAGTCACGAATCTCAAAGGCCCCCTCCTTCTGCACAACGATGTAGGCGGGTGATTCATACTTCGCCTCGGCACAGGAGGGAAAGAGAGTGGCCAGGAGTGAGAGCATCAAGGTGATGGTGCGAGCGCTCAAAGGGGATTTTGTTGAGGAGTCCATATGGTCACTTGAAGGCAAGAAACACTCCCCGTCAAAGGCTAATCGAGACCCCACCAGCAGCTAATCTCTAGGGAATTTCCCTGGGAGAGATGCTTTTGGGTCTTTTCATCAGCAAAACCGTAGCAGAAGGTTATTTTCTTGCCCTTTCCTCTGTAAATGGCGATTTTTATCCACTCGGCCGGACTCTGGTCCGGCTTTTTTCGCGTAAAAATTATGTCAAACACCATTCTCGTAGGATCCCAGTGGGGGGATGAAGGCAAAGGAAAAATCATCGATGTCCTGACCGGAGGGGTCGACATCGTAGTACGCAGCCAGGGAGGCAACAACGCCGGCCACACCATTGTTGATGGCGATAAGAAGTACGTCCTCCACCTGATCCCTTCCGGCATTCTCCGCAAGGGAAAAATCTGCGTCATCGGCAACGGCGTTGTCATCGACCCGGTTGCTCTTGTCGAGGAGATCCAAGGTCTGAGGAAGCGCGGCATCAAGGTTGATAAGAATCTCTTGATCAGCGACAGCGCCCACCTGGTGATGCCCTACCACCGTTCGCTCGACGAGCGCCGCGAGGCTCTCAAGGGAAAGAACAAGATCGGCACCACCAAGCGCGGCATCGGCCCGGCTTATGGTGACAAGGCCGCCCGCACCGGGTTGCGGATGGCTGATCTGATCCGCCCCGATGTCTTCAAGCAGAAGCTTGCCCAGCGCATCCGCGAGAACAACGCCGTGATCAAGAGCCTTGGCGGTAAGCCTGTTAGCGGCGCCAAGGTGCTGGCCGCCTACGTCGCCGCCTCCAAGGTTCTCAAGCCCTTCGTGATCAACACAGTCACCTACCTCCACAAGGCGATGGAGGCCAAGAAGGAGATTCTGTTCGAGGGTGCCCAGGGGACCTTCCTTGATATCGATCACGGGACTTATCCCTTTGTCACCAGCTCCAACACGACCTCCGGAGGTGCCTGTACCGGTTCTGGCGTCGCGCCGAACCGGATCGACACCGTGATGGGAGTGGTCAAGGCCTATACCACGCGCGTCGGTGAGGGACCTCTCCCCACTGAGGAAGAGGTGATTGGCGAGATGCTCCACAACATGGGGCGTGAGTTTGGAGCCACCACCGGACGTGCCCGCCGCTGCGGATGGTTTGATGCCGTGGCTACCCGCTACGCCACCATGGTCAACGGCGTCGACGTCATGGCGATCACCAATCTGGACGGTCTCGACGGCGTGAAGGAGATCCGCATCTGCACCGGCTACCGCATCGACGGAAAAGGCCCCGTGCTCGATACCCCTCCCACCGATGCCGGCGAGCTTGCACGTTGCCGCCCAGTCTACACCTCCATGCCCGGCTGGCTCACGCCGACCGATTCGATCCGCAAGTACAAGGATCTTCCCGTGAAGGCACGCCGCTACGCGGAGACTCTTGCTAAACTGAGCGGGGCGAAGCTTGCAATTGTGAGCGTCGGCCCCGGTCGCGATCAGACCATCCATCTGTAAGGTGAGGGTGGGGAGAGCATGCCCCGCCTGCCTGACACGCTGCCAGTGAATCATTCCGCCGAACTGAAGATCGCAGAGGGAGCCAAGAGTACTTCAGCAGTGAGCCTCTCGAAGGCCTCGGGAGTCCCGCAGCATATCGCCATCATCATGGATGGCAATGGCCGTTGGGCCCGCGAGCGTGGTTGGCCGCGCCTAAAGGGACATGAGCAGGGCTCCCAGTCCGTCCAGAGGGTTGCGGATGCCTGCATTGAGGCCGGAGTCAGCTACCTGACCCTCTATGCCTTTTCCACGGAGAACTGGAAGCGCCCCGCCCATGAGGTGGCCGGGCTCATGCTGCTACTAGAGCGGTTCCTTTCGGAAAAGGTATCCCTTATGAATAAGAACGGCGTCCGTCTCGCCACGATCGGGCGCACGCAGGATCTTCCGGGACCCGTGCGCAAGCGATTGGAGCGGGCCATTGCGGAGACGGCGCATAACTCCAAGCTCACTCTGACCCTTGCTCTGAACTACGGTGGGCGCGACGAGATCGTCGATGCTGTTAAGGAGATCGCTGCCTCCGTGCGTGCCGGAGAGACCGATCCCGCCGAGATCACCGCGAAGCTCGTTTCCAAGCACCTCTACACCCGCCAGATGCCGGATCCTGATCTCCTCATCAGGACCTCCGGTGAGATGCGCCTCTCAAACTTCCTACTCTGGCAATTGAGCTACACCGAGATCCACGTGACGCAGAGGCTCTGGCCCGATTTCGGTCCTGCCGATCTTCATGCTGCGATCGCGGAGTATCAGGGTCGGGATCGCCGCTACGGCGGTGCCAAGGAGAATCCTACCGCGCCCGCCCTTCCATCATGAGCACTCTGGCAAAAAACCCTCAGACCGTCCTGGTCGTCGACAGTGAAACCGATTTTCTCGACTGGGTACGTCAGCAGCTCAAGGCTTCGGGTGTCCGGGTCATTACGGAAACCAACTCGGCCAACGCCTTCAAGATTTTCTGCCTTGAGAAGCCCGATCTTGTGATCGCCGAGATGCACCTGCGCCCAGCGGGTGGACTCGATCTGCTGGCCAAGATCCGCGCTGAGTCGGGCAACGCCATGGTCATCATCATGAGCGCCTTCGGTACGACCCAGGCGGTCATCGAGTCGATGAAGCTCGGAGCCTTCGATTTCCTGAGAAAAGAGTCTCTTCCATTCACCCTCAAGGTCGTGGTTGACACGGCACTCAAGGCCTCCGCCGAACTTCGCGCGGCCGCCACGGAAAAGCCTGCCCTCACGGTTGAGCAATACCGCGACGATATCGTCGGCCAGTCCGAGGCGATGCAGTCTGTTTTCAAGATGGTTGGCCGCGTCGCCATGAGTGATGCTCCCGTGCTTGTCACCGGTGAGAGTGGCTCGGGTAAGGAACTCGTAGCACGCGCCATCCACAACTACAGCGAGCGGAGCAAGAAGCCACTGCTCGCGATCAACTGCGCCGCCATCCCGGAGAATCTGCTGGAGAGCGAACTTTTCGGACACGAGAAGGGATCGTTCACCGGTGCCGCGACTCAGCGCATCGGACGCTTCGAGCAGTGCAACGGAGGCACCCTCTTCCTCGACGAGATCGGAGAGATGCCGCTGGCTGTGCAGAGCAAGCTGCTGCGCGTGCTGCAGGAGGGGGAGTTCTCCCGGGTCGGTGGCAACGCCACGATCAAGTCGAACGTCCGCATTGTGGCCGCCACCAACAGGAATCTTGAGCAGTGCATCGTGACCAAGGAGTTCCGCGAAGATCTCTACTACAGGCTCAATGTTGTCGGCATTCATCTCCCGCCGCTCCGTGCCCGTGTGGAGGATGTGCGCCTGCTTGCCGAGTATTTCCTCTCTCGTATTGCCAACCAACAGCACCGCCCCCTGCTTCAGCTCTCTTCCGAGGCCATCAAGGTGCTGGAGGCCTATCCGTGGCCCGGTAATGTCAGGGAGCTTCAGAACACCCTGCAACGTGCCTGCGTTCTGGCCTCCAGTGACGTGCTTCTGCCTAAGGATCTCCCGCTCGGCCAAGCCAACAGTGCCTCCGAAATCGGCGATGCCATCGTGGCACCGATGACGGCGCTCACCATTGAGGAAGCCTCCCACGCCCTCTTCCTGGCGCTCACCCGTGAGGATGGCGACAGAGAGCTGCTTCCATGGGTCGAGGAGGACTTCACCCGCCGTGCCATGGAGCTCACTGGGGGAAATCAGGTCAAGGCCTCCAAGCTGCTTGGTATCACAAGGGCTACTCTCCGCAAGCGTCTCGAGCGTCTCGGAGCGCCTGGGTCCTCCGCTGACGCGTGATGGGAGGGATCCTCTCTCGCCATTGAAAACGACTAGCACCAAGGGGATGGCAACCAAGAGGAAGGCCAGCAAGGCGGCGGCTCCTGTGTCGCGATCTCTCAATCGCACCCGGCATTGGTCGTGGGATGGGCGCGCGATCACTCCCTTTCACGGAGGGGTCCCCCTGACTGATCGAGGGTTCCGCTATGGTCAGCATGTCTTTGAAAGCATCGCCGTACGGAATGGAAATCCTCTCCTTGTTCGGGAGCATCTTGCCTTGCTCGCTGCCTCCGCCTCCTTGAAGAGGATACCACTCAGCCGTACGCTGGTCGCTGCGGTGCGAAGATTCTTCAGCGCACTTCCTGCGCTGGCACTTCCCGACGGAATGCTTCGCCTTTACCTCACGGCTGGCCACGGGGCGCCTGCCTCTGCAGTGAACGCTCCCGCCTGTTTTCTGGCATGGGAGCGAATGGACTTCCCTTCACTCTCTCGGCTTGCAAAGGGGTTGCAGTTGCACCTTTTGACGCAACCGATCTCTGGGGAAAGCTGGGGTGAGAAGAGAGGTAACTACGAGGCTCATATCAGGACGCTTGAGTCGGCGCGGAGGGCCGGTGCCGATGAGGCCATCGTCTCCGACGCAAGGGGCTGCGTGATCTCCTGCGCCATGGGAAATCTTCTCGTCTGGATGCCGCTGCGATCAGGAGCAATTCTCTGCACGCCACCCTCCTCCAGGGGAGCATCAGCAGGTGCCAGAGCAGGTGCCGTATTGGAGTGGGTGCGGTGCCACGCCAAGGTGGAGGAGCGTGAACTGAAGCCGCGTGATCTTCTCCGTGCCGTCGGCATGGCTGTTACCAATTCACGTCTCGGCGTGATGCCCGTGGCCGGAGTCGACGGCAGGAAGCTCTCTGATCCCTCGCCAGCGCTGCAGCTATCTCAGGAATATCTTCGATCTCATGGTCTACTCCGGCAGCCATAACGATCTCTTGGATGCGGCGGCGGGGCAGCCCAACCTCCGATCGTTGCTGTCAAGGATCTCCTCTGCCTCTTCTTCAGCAGCCGAAGTCCCTGTTGAACTGCGCGATGCCTCGGAGCAGGCCTGGCCGTTTCTGGGGGCAGTGGCAGCTCGCTCTCTCGGTGGTGAGCGATGCGTCTGGTTTGTCTGCCGCGATGTGCGGGCACAGGAAGAATTTGCCTCCGAGTTGGGCTGCTGGATCGGACAGGTCGCACTCTTCCCTGATCTGGAGATCCCTGCTGCTGGATTAGGTCTGCCTGATCCGGAGACAGCCTCGGAGCGTCTGGCCGTACTGGGGAGGCTTGCCCGTGGAGAAGCGATAGCGTCCATCGTCACCATGACGCAGTGGGCCGAGTTGGTTCCTTCCGTGGCCGACCTGACAGGAAGCCTGCTCGCATTGCGAACAGGTTGGAAGGGATCTCCCGGTGCCGTGGTGGCCCGTCTCACGGATGCTGCCTACGAGCGCGTGGCGCAGGTGACACGGCGCGGCGAATTCGCGCTCCGGGGGGGCATTCTCGATCTCTTCTCCTGGCAGCAGTCGATGCCGTGCCGTCTTGAGTTTGATGAGGAAGGGATTGCATCGATCCGGGAGTTTGACCTCGATACGCAGACTTCCGTTGGTGAAGTGCCGCTCTGCGAGATCCAGATGGGCGACACCGATCGACCCAGCGTGAGGCTTGCCGATTACCTCAAGGCAGGGGACCTGGTGATCGAGATCGGTTGGGAGTCTGAAGCCGAAACAGTGGGTGAGGAACAACCTGTGGAAGGGATCACATTTCCCGCAGGGATCCGTCATCTCAGGATCTCCTCGGCTCCCAGCTTGGATGAGCCGGCTATCGATCCAGCACCCAAGGTTTCTAAGAAGGCTAAAAAGACGAAGGAAGCAAAAGAAGCAACAGTCGGGAAATCCATCGAGGAGAACGTTCGAGGAGCCGCCTTTGATCCCATTCCCTTCGCTTCTTTCGGTGCGGGAGATTTCATTGTCGATGAGGCGCGCCGGAAGGAGTTTTTCAAACAACTCGCCGAGTGGCAGTTTGAGGGGTGGAGGGTTCTCCTCCTCAGCGCCACGGAGGGTGAGGGTGAGCGCTTTCGTGAACTGGCTCTCGCGGCGGCTGAGTCACCCGCAGGCGGGAAGGGGGCCAAGCTCTCTCCTCCCGAGACGCGTCTCGGTGCCATCTCGAGAGGATTCTGTTTTCCAGCGGGTAAGCTGGCGGTTCTGGCTGATGCGGAGCTTTTTGGACGTTCCGCTAGCCAGCGACTCCGCCGACTCCACCTCCGCCGGGAGAAGCAGCGGGCCTCGCGCTCAGCGATCGACTTCACTGAGTTTGCAGAGGGGGATCTGGTTGTCCACGCAGAGCATGGCATCGGCCGCTACCTCGGGCTTCAGCAACTCCCCGCCGCTGACGGAAGCGAGGGAGAGGTGCTGGCGTTGGAGTTTGCCAATGATTCACGACTCTTTGTCCCGATCGATCAGGCCTGGCAGGTCTCGCGGTATGTCGGCGTGGGCAAACATGCCCCTGACCTCTCCTCGCTTGGCGATGACAAGTGGTCCAAGACGAGAAAGGCTGCCGAGAAGTCTGTCTTTCTGTACGCAGGACGGCTGCTGAAGCTGCAGGCCGAGCGTGAGATCGGGGAGGGGTATGCCTACGGTCCCGATACTCCCTGGCAGCGTGAGCTTGAGCAGAGCTTCCCTTACCGGGAGACTGCGGATCAGCTCAGGGCCGTCTCGGAGATCAAGCAGGACATGGAGTCGCGCCGCCCGATGGACCGCCTCCTCTGCGGAGATGTCGGATTCGGGAAGACTGAGGTGGCACTGCGTGCCGCCTTCAAGGCGCTCATGGGTGGCAAGCAGGTTGTCTTCCTCGCCCCCACGACGGTGCTGGCTCAGCAGCACGCGCGGACGCTGCGCGAACGGATGAGTGAGTACCCGGTGAAGATCGAGCTCTTGAGTCGCTACCGGAGTGCTGCCGAGCAACGCGAGGTAGTCAAGGGGATCGCAGACGGATCGGTTGATCTCGTAGTCGGGACCCACCGCCTGCTCTCCCCCGATGTCGTCTTCAAGGACATCGGAATGGTGATTGTCGACGAGGAGCAGCGCTTCGGGGTGAAGCACAAGGAGGCACTCAAGGACCGCTTCCGACTCATTGACGTCCTCACGCTTTCAGCCACACCGATTCCCCGTACGCTTTACCTCTCGCTCATGGGAGCTCGGGACATGTCGGTCATTGAGACCCCGCCGCCTGATCGCCAGCCCGTGGAGACAGTAATCTGTGCTTACGACGAACGGGTGATCCGCGATGCCATTCAGCGTGAGCGTGCACGCGGGGGGCAGGTTTACCTCCTGCACAACAGAATCGGTAGTATCGAAAAGGTCGCCCACCGGGTCACCGAACTCTGCCCGGGTGCCCGGGTCCTTGTGGGACACGGGCAGATGGGGGAAGGGGAGCTGGAGGGTGTGATGAAGCGTTTCGTGGATGGGGATGCCGACGTGCTTGTCTCCACAACGATTATCGAGAGCGGCCTCGATATCCCGAATGCCAACACCATCATCATCGACCGTGCCGACCGCTTTGGTCTTGCGGATCTCTATCAGCTCCGTGGACGTGTCGGTCGCGGTCGCCAGAAAGCCTACGCCTACCTGATGCTGCCGCGCGACATGATGATGGTTGGCGAGGCACGCCGTCGGGTACAGGCTATCCGCCAGTACTCCCAGCTCGGAGCTGGATTTCGGATCGCGATGCGCGACCTGGAGATCAGGGGTGCGGGAAACCTCCTCGGTACAGCGCAGAGTGGTCAGATCGCAGCAGTTGGGTTCGACCTCTACTGCAGGATGCTAAGGCAGGCTGTCGACCGAATGAAGGGGGAGGCACCCACCACGACTGGTCCCCTTGACGGTCCTCAGGCTCACCTGCGGCTCGACTTTCTGGCGCTCACTCCTGAGGAGCTAGTCTCCGCTCCTCGGGAGGGTGAGGGAGTCGCGGTGCCCAGATGCGGCGCCTTCATTCCATCAGCCTACCTCCCAGAAGCGAAGCTCCGGATCGAGGCTCACCGATCGCTTGCATCGGTGCCCAATGACGCCGCGCTGGAGACTCTTTCTGCCTCTTGGCGGGACCGCTTTGGTCCTCTCCCTCAGGAACTTCGCCATCTCCTGACCGCAGAGAAGATCCGCAGGGCCGCCGCCGCGAAGGGAATCACTAAGGTCGAGACGCGGGGAGAACGCCTAATGCTGACGCGACGTGGCGACTTCCTTCTAATTGGTCACAGGTTTCCACGCTTGACGGCCTCCAAGCCCGCTTCCAAGCTTTCCGAGATTTTGCGCTTTCTGGAGGCGCTGAAAACATAGGCCACGCCCACGTGCTCCTAGAGTCGAACACCTCCTTTGCCCATGAACATCACCAAACTTTCCCTCATCTTTACCCTCCTGACGGCTTCAGTGACCCTGAATGCTGCCCAAGAGGTTGTGAATGGCATCGCAGCCGTCGCGAATGGGGACATCATCACCTTTTCCCAAGTTCGCGAACTCATGGGTGCCAGGGAGAAGTCAGCCGCAGAAATCTATCAGGGGGTCGAACTTCAGCAGAAGATTCAGGAAATGAGGAAGGAGGCGATCAAGGACCTCATCGACCGTGCGCTCATCCTGCAGGAGTTTAAGAAGAAGGAATTCAACATCCCTTCCTACATCATCGACGACAGCGTCCATCGAATCATCCGACAGGAGTTCGGCGGTGACCGCACGGCCTTCGTCAGGACACTTCAGGCACAAGGATACACGATGGCCCGCTTCCGAGACTCTGAAAAAGACAAGATCACGGTCCAGGCGATGCGTCAGGCCAAGACGAGCGATAACATCATCGTCTCCCCGGTGAAGATTCGGGAGTACTACGAGAAGAACCGGGCCGCCTACTCTTCGCCAGAGCAGGTCAAGCTGCGCATGATCATCCTCAAGGAGGGGGCCGTCACGGGGGACGCGCCAGCTGATCCTGCAAACAGCAAAAAGGAGATGGCTGCCGAGATCAGGGAAAAGCTGGCGGGAGGTGCGGAATTCGACCGACTGGCACAGATGTACTCCGAAGACTCCACGAACGAGGCTGGAGGCGACTGGGGCTGGATCGAGCGCAAGACCCTCAACGAGGAGCTCTCCAAGGTAGCCTTCTCACTCAAGCCCGGCGAGATCAGCCAGATCATCCCGCTCGATAATTCCTACTACATCCTGATGGTGGAGGCGAAGAAGCCCTCCATCACCAAGCCTCTCTCCGAGGTGCAGCAGGAGATCGTGCAGGCCCTCGTCCAGCAGGAGAAGGTTAAGGGACAGGAGCGTTGGCTGCAGGGGCTTCGCGAGAAGGCGTACATCAAGATTTTCTAATACCGAGGGTAACGGCATGTCTGCCTCACCTCTCTCCTCAAAGATGAAGGGTCAATCTGTGATCGGATTGGTGGCCGGCGATCCCTCTGGGGTCGGTCCTGAACTTCTCAAAGAGGCCCTCCTTCATGCACCCGATGGGCTCTGCCTTGAGGTGATCGGTGATCCCCTGCCGAGGAATCCTGGGCATCCCGATCTGATTAGCGCGAAGCAGGCCATCGCCTCACTGGAGGAGGCGGCACGTCGATGCATGGCTGGAGAGCTTGCCGCCGTTGTGACTGGGCCGGTTAATAAAAAGCAGCTCCATGAAGCCGGATTCCGCTATCCGGGTCAGACAGAGTTCTTTGCTGCGCGGGCTGGAGTGGAAAACTTCGCCATGCTCCTCACGGGAGGACCGCTAACCGTGGCTCTGGTGACCGCCCATGTGCCGCTGCGAGAGGTCGCCACACTGCTGAAGACGGAGGAGATCGTCCGTGTCGGATCGCTTCTGGCTACATTCCTTCACCGACGGGGGATTGCATCCCCACGCATCGCCGTGGCAGGTCTCAATCCACACGCTGGAGAACAGGGAGATCTCGGTGACGAAGAGGTGCGCCTGATCGAACCCGCGCTCCCTCTGCTTGCTGCCGCATGTCCCTCCGCCGTGTTTGCCGGACCATTCAGTCCGGACACCGTGTTTTGGCGGGCGGCGAACGGTGAGTTCGATGCCATCCTCTGTATGTACCATGACCAGGGATTGATTCCCCTGAAGTTGCTCGGCTTCCATGACGGGGTGAATGTGACGCTGGGGCTTCCGTTTGTGCGGACAAGTCCTGACCACGGCACCGCCTACGAAATCGCAGGAACCGGCGCGGCGCGGCCCGACAGCTTCCTCTCGGCTGTCCGTCTGGCCGCAGAGCTGATCAAAAAAAGAGAATGAGGAATCTGGAACTCAAGAACTCAGGAAAAGAAGAAGCCGATGCCAAAGGAGAGTGTTGGAGTCAGCCATCGGGTCTGGTGTTGCAAAGAGTCGTAGTAGCTCAATTTCCATGATGGGGCTGATTTTTCCTGTCTCCTTCCTGAGTTCTGGAGTTCCAGATTCAAAATTCTCCGTTTTTGATTGATCGATCGGGTCTCTCCGATTGCTCTTTAACAGTGGAACAGCCAACTCAGTCACACCAGTCACCCATCAGCGAACTCGTAGCCGTCCGCCGGCAGAAACTTCAGGCCATCCGTGACCTGGGAGTCGATCCCTTCGGTGGGGCTTTTGAAACGAGCGGCACCGTTGGGGAAGTGAGGGAGGGCTTTGCCGAAGGACGTGTTGTCACCCTGGCCGGCCGGATCACCGCGTACCGCGACATGGGGAAGAGCCGGTTCCTTGATCTCTCCGACATCGGAGGCCGCATGCAGGTTTATCTGAACGCCAAGGAGGTGGATGAGGCCTCGCTTGCCGTGGCTGCCCATCTCGACATCGGTGACATCGTCGGAGTGGAGGGTGAGTGCTTCACCACGCGGACAGGTGAGCCGAGTGTCAAGGTGCTGCGTCTTATGATCCTCTCCAAATCCCTGCGCCCGCTCCCTGACAAATGGCATGGTGTGCAGGATGCCGAGACGCGTTACCGCCAGCGTTACCTCGACCTGATTGCGAATCCCTCCTCGCGTGAAATCTTCCGCCAGCGTTCGGCGATCGTGCGCGAGATCCGCCGCTATCTGGATGACCGCGGCTTCCTCGAAGTGGAGACCCCGATGATGCAGGCCATTCCCGGAGGTGCTGCCGCCGAGCCCTTCAAGACGCACCACAATGCGCTCGGCATGGACTTCTTCCTCCGCATCGCTCCCGAGCTCTACCTCAAGCGCTTGCTCGTGGCGGGATTCCCAAAAGTGTTTGAGCTCAACCGGAGTTTCCGTAACGAGGGGATCTCCCGCCGTCACAACCCCGAGTTCACCATGCTAGAGGCCTACTGGGCCTTCGCCGACTTCAAGCAGATGTCCGTGCTTGTCGAGGAGCTTGTCTGCCACCTTGCCGTGATGCTCGGCAACGATGACCACCAGGTTCACCATCGTGACGCGGAGGGTAATGTCACCAAGACGATCAATCTCTCGCGCCCATGGAAGCGTGCCTCCTACCACGACCTCATCGAAGAGGCAGTTCCCGGATGGTTCGGACTCGATAAGGCCGGCAAGATCCAGCGCTGTGCTGAGCTCAAGCTCGACATCTCACACTGCCCCGAGGAGTTCGAGATGACGCAGCATGTCTTTGAGAAGCTTGTGGAGGAGAAGACGATTGATCCCTGCTTCGTCACTCATGTTCCGAAGGAGTTGGTGCCGCTGGCCCGACTCAATGACGCCGACCCCTCCAAGGTCGATGTCTACGAGTTGATCATCAACGGCCAGGAGATCTCGCCCGGCTACTCCGAGCTGAATGATCCCGACCTCCAGAGAGAGCGTCTCGAGCATCAGGCCGGAGAGGAGCAGCAGAAGATCGACACCGAGTTCCTCGATGCGCTCGAGTACGGAATGCCCCCTGCGGGAGGCATCGGCATCGGGATCGACCGCCTCGTGATGCTCCTCACGGGAGCCGAGTCGATCCGCGAGGTGATCCTTTTTCCCCATCTTAAGCAGAGAATCCAGGGTGCCGGACATCACACCGCTGATGCGGTCGCCGGGCAGGGCGCCGACTCCACTAGGTGAGTAACGGCGGGGAATCCAACCTGGGCGGTAAGGCCGAATACCAAGGCCCCCTGAACCTCTTTCCCGTGCCATACTCGGAGGGGGTCTTCAACTTTCACTGGTTCAACTTCTACAATGCGGTCTGCTTCCAGATCATCATCGGTGCGCCGACCGTGCTGTTAGCCAAAGATCTGGGGGCCAATTCAGTGGTTCTCGGAATCATCGCGGCCTTCACGCCGCTGATGACCGTGCTTCAGCTTCCTGCGGCACGACATCTTGGGAACTACAGCTATCGCTCCTTTGCCCTGCTAGGGTGGGGGCTCCGATCCCTCTTCATCGCCACCTCGGCGATCGTTCCTCTCCTCTTCTTCTTTTCCAAGGACGTGCGTCTCGGCTTGCTGCTTGCGAGCCTCTTCTTTTTCAATCTCCTGCGTGGGATCTCCTCGGCCTCTTTCCTTCCCTGGATCACGAACCTAGTGACCTCACCGATCCGAGGGCGCTTCATCTCCGTCGACCACACATTCATCAATGCTGGGTCTCTGATCGCCATGCTTGTCTCGGCGATCTTGATGAAAGGTCACGTCGATCCGTGGAAGTACTCGCTTGTGCTTTGGGTCTCCGTGATCGGAGCAGCTATCAGCCTGTTGTACCTCCGCCTGATTCCTGACACCAAGCATGAGGAGAGGGCCGCCATCTCCTCGGAGAGCGTTCCCCTCGTCACAATGATGAGTCTGACGCCCTTTCGGAATTGGATCATCTTCAGCCTTCTCTTTGTCCTTGTGGCGGGAGGGTTGGGAGTCTTTCCGGTCGAATACCTGAGGGTTCAGGCCCATTTCTCCCCCTCGTTGATTTACGGACTCGCCGCGTTCACCTTTCTCGGGCCGATGCTGATCCTCCAGTGGGTGGGTGTCCGCGTGGACCGTTACGGAAGCATTCTATTCATCCGACTCTCCCTGCTCGTCTTCTCCATTGTGCTGTCACTCTGGTTCGCGATGTCCGCAGGGGTGATTCACCCGAGTTGGTGGCTTGTGCTCCTGCTTAACTTCCTAGGTGGCGCGGCGATGGCGGCCTTCAACATGGCTAATGGCCACCTCTGGATGGCTGTGGTCCCGGTGCAGGGAAAGAATCATTACTTCGCGATGGCCACCGTTATCACAAGCTTTGGCGCAGGAGTGGCTCCCCTGATCTGGGGTGTGCTGCTTGATGAGCTCGGTGGACTCGATCTCATGGAGGGCCCCTTTCACCTCAGGAGGCATAGCATTTATTTCCTCGGGATATTCCTGATCTGTGTGTCGGCCCTGATCACTAGCAAAATCCTGATTGAGCCGGGGGCCGAAGGAGGGGGAAGAGTGAAAAGTTAGAAAGTTAAAAGGTGGGAACCAAGCCCATGGGAAGGGGCGCAAAAGGCGCGTGGGAACGCGGCTTAATCATGCAGGTGCAGTCCGAGCAGCCACGAGTCCTGCAGGACGAGGGATGCCTGGTCGGGGACGACCGGCAGATAAAAGACTACGAGATTCTCGTAGCCCTGAAAGGGCGGCACCGCTTGCTGGGCGGCAAGTGCCATCAATGTTGAAAGAGTTGAAGCGGTACAGTTTCTCCCTCTTGTAACGATTTAACAGTCTAACTGTTTTAACTTCATTTTATGGGTTTAACTATTTCACCCTTTCTCATTTTGCTTTTCACTACGCCCATGTCCATGAGCCTGCCAGCCCCGCTTTTTCTTGCGGCGCGATATCTCAAGCCTAAGCGGACCTTCCTCGCCGTGATCACCTTGATCTCCGTCTTGGGGGTGACTCTTGGCATCACGGTGCTCATTCTGGTGATGTCGGTGATGACGGGATTCGAGAGAGAGCTTCAGCGCAAGGTGATCGGCTTTGACGCTCACCTGCTTGTCACCAACAACGGACTGATCGACCGGTGGAAGGAGATTGTGGGGAAGGCTGAGAAGACCCCTGGGGTCGTAGCGGCGGCCCCCTTCGTGCAGGGACCCGTGATTGTGGAGTTCAACCATCAGCGACTGGCCCCGAAGATCCGTGGCATCGAGCCGAAGCTCGAACAGAGAGTCAGCGACCTTTCCAAGTTCATCGTTGCAGGGAAGCTCGACCTCTCCGGAGACAGCACCGTGATTGGTTCGGAGCTTGCCCGTACGCTCGGCGTCCAAGTCGGTGATGTGATCACGATCTATTCACCCGGAAATCTTGGCCAAGTCCTCGAGCAGCTTGATCGACTCAAGGGGAAATCATCGCAGGGAAAATCATCCAAGGGTGATGTTGATTCACTCCGACAGCTGGTGCTGCCAACGCAGTTGATGGTGACCGGAATCTTCGAAAGCGGCAGGTATCTCTACGACAGCGAGTTTCTTTTGGTGCCTCTGCACATCGGTCAGGAGCTCTACGGTCTGGGCGGGTCGATCCATGGGATATCCGTGCGAACCACCGATCCCAACAGTGCGGCCGAAATCCGCGAGGAGCTTAGGAAAAACCTTCCTGATGAGCTCTCCTGCGTGACTTGGATGGATCTCAACAAGCAGCTCTTCGATGCTATTGCGATGGAGCGGCACGTCATGTTCTTCCTGCTGATGTTCATCATCCTTGTCGCGGCCTTCGGGATCATGAACACACTCATCACCGTCACCGTCCAGAAGACCAGAGAGATCGGCGTGCTCAAGGCACTCGGAGCCCGTACTTGGCAGATCGTCTCCGTCTTCGTGGTTCAGGGGATGGTTGTCGGCATCATCGGGGTGGTCAGCGGCCTGATTCTCGGAATGAGCCTGATCCGCTGGAGGAATGAAGTGAGCCAGTGGCTTGCCTCCGCGCTCGGCGTGGAGATCTTTCCCCGAAGCATCTACCAGTTCAACGAGATCCCAGCAGAAGTGGTGCCGACGGATGTCGCTCTGATCTGCGTCAGCGCCTTCGTCATCTGCTCGCTCGCCGCGCTCATTCCGGCGTGGATCGCCTCCCGGTTGGATCCGGTGAAGGCACTGCGGTGTGAGTAGTTGCGCGGAGCCCTTGGTAACCCTGATCCGTCGAGGGCCAGCGGAGAACGGCGGGTTAAAAAAGTTAGAAAGTTGAAAAGTTGAAAGGGGTTTCAGTCCCCCCCTCTTGTAACGATTCAACGTTCTAACCTTTTAACTCTTCTCTCTTCCCTTTCAGGGAAGGATCTCCAGCTTCAGTCCCGTGAGCAGCAGGAAGAGACCGTAGAGCAGACCTGCCCAGCAGTGGAGGTTCCAGAGCCAGCGCTTCTCGGAGACCCATGCGATCGCATCCCTGTGCAGATAGGGCATGCCGACGAGGAAGAGGCCGACGAGGGCCCAGGCGTAAGCAAGTGCTACCAGCGCGATCTTGAGCAGTCCCGTCTTCAGGAAAGTGGTCTCGAGCACGGGGTGCGCGGCGAGGAGCAGTAGGAATCCGAGCGACCTTGAGGAGAGGAAGTCGGGAACGAATTTCCAAAGTAGGAAGGCCGCCACGACGATTCCTGTCATGATGGCATTCCTCATGGGGGAGAACTCTCCGAGGTCCGTGGTGGCCACCGTGTAGAGAGTCCAGAGAGTGGCCAGCGCCAGGAGAGTTGTGCCCCAGAAGCGGGAGCGGGGAACAGTGCGTGCCCAGGTGATGCAGGCCTCGGGGGCGACGAGAGCAATGAGATGAACGCCCGCGAGAAGCGCACCGATGAGCAGGGCAACAAGGCAAAGGTTGGATGAGGTGAGAGTGGTTGCGTCCATGTGGTAAAAAAGAAGAGATGGTTGGAAAGTAGTGGAGTGAGGTCGTCGGGAGGGGGGCAGTGGAGAGTTTTTAAGCGACGGGGTTGGACTTCATCTTTTTGGAACTCCAGAGGCCTGCCTCGAGAGCCCTGTCTGCGGCGGCGACTTCCGCCTCCTTTTTGCTGTGGCCCGAGCCCTCGCCGAGATTGATTCCCTCCCAGACGACACGGCAGCGGAAGTGCTTCAGGTGCTCCGGCCCGGTCTCTTCCAGTAGTTCATAGACAGGTGCGCTCGGGGCCACGGCCTGAAGAATCTCCTGCAGCTTCCCCTTGGGGTTGATCTCCTCCGGCTCCGCGGCGACAGCTTCCAAGTTGTCGTCCGCAACCTTGAGGATGAAGTGTTTCGCGGCTTTCAGGCCCCCGTCCAGATAGATCCCGCCGACCAGGGCCTCAAAGGAGTCCCCCAGCGTGGAGGCGCGGTCACGGCCTCCGCTGGCCTCCTCCCCGCGCCCCATCATCAGGTGCTCGCCGAGGCGCAGGGTCCTGGCGTGCTCTTTGAGCGCAGTGCGCGAGACCAGACGGGTCCGGATCTTGGTGAGTTGCCCCTCGCTGAAGTCGGGAAAGCGGGCGAAGAGTTCCTCCGTGATCACGAGCTGCAGGACGGCATCTCCCAGGAACTCAAGGCGCTGGTTGTCAAACGGGTAATCCTTCCGCTCCAGCGAGATGCTGGCATGGGTCAACGCCTCGGCGAGGAGCAGCGAGTTACGGAATTTGTATCCGATCCGCTCCTCGAGCGGGTTCATCAGGTGCTCAGTGGCGAGGGTTTTCTTATCCATGCGGCTCACTAGTAATGCGTTGGGGGAATCACCCCGCAAGCTCTTTATCGGGGCGAGTCCTCCCGCCCCTGCGACTCAGTGATCCGACTCAGTGATTCCAACCCCCGCCATGATAGTTGCCCCCTTGCCAGTTACCCCCGTGATAACCGCCGCCCTGCCAGTTGCCGTTTCCTCCGTGCCAGTAGTTGGCACGGTAGCCACCGTAGTAACGGCCACCGTAGAAGGCGCAGCCGCGACGGTAGGGCCAAAAGCGCTTCCCGTACCAGTACCCGTTACCAAATCCAAAGTAGACGGAGGGAGCGACCAGCACTGGAGCTGGGGCATAGACATAGGGATAGGAGGAAGGAGCGTAGGTGTAGGGATAAGGGGCCCCCGGCGCGCCGACCACCATGCCGGGGGTGGGAGGCTGAACCGATACGGATCCTGCAGGGGGAGTTGGGGCCTGGGTCATCGCCCCGTACGGAGCGTAGCCGTTGTAGGGATAACCGGGCACCGCGCAGCCGGTCATGAGAAGGGTGGTGCAGAGAGCTGAGCCGAGAATCAGGGGGGAGGAAAATCTCATGGGATGATCAGACAGAGATATATAGAAGGTACGCCCATCGCTCTTCCTCACAAGGGGGATTGGGAAAACACCTCCCCTTTTCTTGATCCGCCCAATGACATACCCTGCGTTTTCCTCACTTTTCCTTTTGCATCCTGTGGCGGATCAGGTAAATCTACTCACCCTGTTTTTGCAGGCTATGGATCGGTAGCTCAATGGTAGAGCAGTTGACTCTTAATCAATTGGTTGAAGGTTCGAGTCCTTCCCGGTCCACCATCTTAAATGCTGCCTCTAGAGGCGATTGGCCTCTTTTATGTAAAAGGTCTGCGCTGTACCTTCTAGGTAGTGCCCCTTTCCAAAGGCATCAAAAGACCATCAGTCAGCATCGGCCAGATAGGCATCCACGTTTTCCTGAGTGATTACTTCGATACCTGTATCGATAGCCTGGGGCATCCGCACACCCAAGGAGGCTTGCCAAAGCATCAGGATGGACATCGAACCCTGCATTTTTGGAATGGTGGCGGAAGATGCCTCGATCACTCCTTCCTTAATGGCTTCGAGGATTGGTTTGATCCCATCCATGCTGACGACTTTTACTTTGCCGACCTTACCCGCCTCCTTGATTGCGGTTGCGATGCCTATCGGACCGGAAGCATCGCAGCATAGGTAGCCCTTGAGATCCGGGTGCGATGCGAGAACATCCGAAGCCTGCTGGCGAGCCGTCTCGATGTCGTCGTTGTCGATGCCGCCGTCCACAACATTGATGTCAGGATACTTCTGCAAGACGGCCAACTGCGCTTCGTATCGTTGCTTGTGGTTGGGCGCCGTTGGATACCCCTGCATCACAGCCACTTTGCCGGTATGGCTGATCAGCTTGACCAGACAGTCGGCGGCGATGATTCCCTGCTGGGCATAGTTGTTGCCGATGCTGGTGATGCCCGGATCTGGTGACGGCGAGTCGAAGAGCACCACTGGAATACCCAGATCGCGTAGATGGTGTATCGACGTCATGTGGTCCACGGCGTCCACCAGATCAACCGCGATACCGTTAGGGCAGCTAAAGGCGGCTTTTTCGAGGATCGAGTTTTGCTCAGCGACGTCCGCCGCTGTTGGCGGCATATAGTCCACCACAATGTCGACCCCGAGTTCGCGGCGAAGCAGGTTGGCCTGAGCCTGCGCCCCCTTGTTCACCTCATCATACCAGGGGTGTGCGACTTTTGGGACAATGATGAATCGAAGTTCTTTTGCCATTTTATAATTCCTCGTTGGTTATGGATTGCTGACAAAAAGCTTTTTCCACTTACCCCTCAATTTCCAGCACCAACTCCTTCAGATGCACGGCTGGGTCGGGGCGTGTTCCGGCCCACGGGAAAAGCGCATCGATTTCCCCTGCCGTGGAGGACTCTGGAAGTGCTTCCAAGCGTTTCGTGACGGCCAAGAGAACGGGCGAGTAGATTGACTCATCGTGTCCGAGGCAGAAGTCGATCACCGAGGGGGGCCTGCCAGCGAGCCCCATGCGAAGGCGTATCCCGTAGTGGTAGGGGCTGAGTCCGATCTCCCAGCGCCCCTCCTCGCTGAGGAGGCGCAGGGCACGGTAGTCGCTGCTGGGATCGACCCTCCGAAAAATCAAGGCATCCGGTCGGCTTCGCCGCGGTCGGGGTGTCCCCACCAAGAGTTCTTCCTCTTGCCGTCGTAGTGGGCCTCGAAGGCGCGCAAGGCATCCTCCATGGTCCCGTCTGCGGGTGCCCACTTGGCGACATCGGGGAAGTCGGTGGAGGCGTTTCGATTTTTGACCGGATCGCGGAAGCGGATCGGGCACCAGAAGGACTCGACGTTCCGAAGCATTTCGCTGCCAAGGGACCAGACGCCGGTCATCCAGTCGCAATACCAGCACCAAAGAAGGTCGTAGCCGATCAGTCCGTCGTACTTGTGGCGGGAGAGGTTGATCCACTCGGAAGCGCGGTAGGAGGGGAACTTGGCAAGCCAGATGAGCCAGGGGTAGAGTAGGTACTGTGCGAGCCGGACCTGAACGAAGATCAGGGAGGCAGGGGCGGTGAAGAGGAGGGCGAGCTGATTGCGGACTGGGCCGATCAGGCGAGCCTGGGCATCGGTGAGGGTGCGGCCTTTCTTTTTCCCCAGGCTTCTGAGAGCGCGATGCACCAGGCAGAAGGCGTGAAGGAAGACCACCTGCGCGACCACCGCCGCTAGCACGCCGAGCCAACCCGAGAGCCAGGCTCCCGCGGCCCAGGGGATCCAGGTGAAGAGGCTGATGAAGAGATCGAGCCAAGGCGCCCGGGAGATCCCGTCGGTGATGGCGTAGAAGAGGCGTGTCACGATCGCGGCGACTGCCAGTCCGCCAAGAATGAGGAGTGCGCAATGAAGGAAGGAGGGATGCATTGCTGCAATATGGGTGGGATGCGGCGGGAACAAAATGACAATCCGGGAGGGATTGTCGAAAAAACTGCCCTTCGCCGGATTTCTGTAGTGCGCCTCCCTGCCTCATGGATGTAGCCTTCGGTTTCATGAACGGCTCACCTGACCTTCGTATCTTCAGCGGATCGGCCCACGTCCAGCTGGCCCAAGACATTGCCGCCTACCTCGGTCAGCCTCTGGGAGACGCCACGGTCACCTCGTTCCCGGATGGTGAGTCCTTTGTGAAGATCAACGACAATGTCCGTGACCGCGATGTCTTCATCGTTCAGCCGACCTGTCCCCCGAGCAACCACAACATCATGGAGCTCTTGATCATGGTGGATGCCATCCGCCGTGCGAGTGCCCAGCGCATCACGGCGGTGATCCCGTTCTTCGGCTACGCGCGTCAGGATCGCAAGGATCAGCCCCGCGTTCCGATCACGGCCAAGCTGGTGGCTAACATTCTGGTCGCCTCCGGCGTGAATCGTGTCCTGACGATGGATCTGCACGCCCAGCAGTTGCAGGGATTTTTCGATATCCCCGTCGATCACCTCTACGCGATGCCCGTGATGGTGGAGTACATCCGCAAAAAGCAGATCGAGAATCTCGTCGTGGTCGCCCCCGATGTGGGTGGAGTGAAGATGGCCAGCTCCTACGCTGAGGCTCTGGGTGCCAGTCTTGCGATCGTGGTGAAGCGCCGCCGAAGCGCCACCGAGGTGGATGCCCTGCACATCATTGGTGAGGTCGAAGGCAAGAATGTCCTCATCATCGACGACATCACCGAGACCGCTGGAACACTGACCAGCGCCGCCAAAATCCTCCGTACCCGCGGAGTGGGTGATATTTATGCTGGCGTCTCGCACGCAGTGCTGACAGATTTAGCGGTTCAGCGGTTGGAGGGCTCTGAAATCAAGGAGCTCATCACCACCGACAGCGTCCCCGTCCGCCAAGGATCGGGGGATCGTGTGCGGGTTCTTTCCATAGCCGAATTGCTCGGCGAGGGGATCCGCCGCATCCATGGAGGCGAGTCGGTCAGCTCGCTGTTCCGACTCAAGTAATAGCACTCCAGCAACATCCGTCTCAACCTTTCGAATCTTATGGCAAAACAGGTCAAACTTTCCGCACGGCCCCGCACCGATGTCGGCCGCAACTCCGTCAAGCACCTCCGCACCCGCGGTGTCGTCCCCGCTGTGATCTATGGTCACAAGGACCAGCCTGCCAACCTTGAGCTGAACACCCGCGAGATCGCGGCAGTCCTCAAACATGCCATCGGCGAGAACATCCTCGTCGAGCTCGACATCGCCGGCACACCCAAGCTTTCCCTGATTCAGGAAGTCCAGCACCACCCGGTGCGCGGAGACATCCTTCACGTCGACTTCCTCGAGGTCGCTATGGATGAGGTCCTCCACACGGAAGTTCCCGTCGAGCCATTCGGTGAAGCTGATGGCGTCAAGAACTACGGTGGTCTTCTCGAGCACAGCCTTCGCTCTCTTGCCATCGAGTGTCTCCCCAAGGATCTCCCGGAGCTCATCCGAGTCGATGTCAGCGCCCTTGGTCTCAACCAGGCCATCCACGTCCGCGATCTCGTTCTTCCTGCGGGTGTGAAAGCGACCTCCGATGCTGACCTCACGGTCTTCATCGTCGCCGAGCCCAAGGTCGAGGTGGAGCCCGTCGCCGGTGCAGAGCCTTCCAAGGGACCTGAGGTCATCAAGGAAAAGAAGCCCGTCGAAGGCGCCGAGGCTGCCAAGAAGTAGTCCCTCGGGGCTCATTTACAGGTCACTTATTTCATGTCGGATTCCGCCGTTCTGGGAATCCGAGCAGATGCAGCAGGCATCCGCCTGCTGGCCGGTCTCGGAAATCCGGGCCGGGAGTACGAGGGAACGAGGCACAACATCGGTTTTGCCGTTCTCGACAAGCTTGCCGCTCAACTCGGCGCTACCTTCACCAAGGAGCCCAAGTGGGATGCCCGGGTGGCGCGTGTTCCAGGCTCTGACCTGACACTTATCAAGCCCTCCACCTTCATGAACCTCAGCGGTGAGGCTGTCGGAGGGTATGCCCGCTTTTACCGGATCCCTGCCGCCTCCGTGCTTGTGGTCGTGGATGATGTCGCCCTTCCGCTCGGAGCTCTCCGCATCCGCCGCGATGGTGGCGCCGGGGGGCAAAAGGGGCTCTCCTCCGTCCTGGTCCACTTTGCCACCGAGCAGGTTCCCCGCCTGAGGGTGGGTGTCGGAGGTGCCGCCGAAGGCAAGGATCTCTCCAGTCATGTCCTCTCACGCTTCCGTCCCGAGGAGCAAACCTCCGTGGAGGAGACGCTCTCACGCGCCGCCGAGGCCGCGCTCTCCGCTGTCCGAAATGGGGTGGAGCAAGCGATGAACCTTTACAACGCCACTCCCTCTTCTGTTAAACCAGACGATAACAACGCAAACCAACCATGAAAAACCGATACGAAATCCTCCTCGCGCTCAACGCAGCCGGAAAAGAAGAAACCAACAAGGACCTCATCGAGCGTCTTGAGAAGACCCTCGCTGCCGAAGGAGCCCAGGTCGAGCAGGTGCAGCGCCTCGAGCGCCGCGAGTTTGCCTATCCTCACGACAAGCTCAAGAGTGCCTACTTCGTGAACTACATCGTGGCAGCAGAGTCCTCCGCGATCGCCAAGATCCGCACCAAGTTCTCCCTCGACGAGGAAGTCGTTCTTCAGAACTACCTCCGCAAGGGGGTGGCAAAGCCTGCCGGCAAGGCCCGCAAGGCAGCCAAGAAGACGGCAAAGGCCTAAACAGGCTGTAGCAGTTTAGGCTGAAGGCTGTTAGTAAGAACCCTAGCAGCCAGAAGCTCCTCAACTGCTCTCCTCCACCTAATAGTCTTCAGTCAAAATATCTTCAGTCTCTACCCTCCTCTTTTATGGCCAACCTCAACAAAGTGATGATCATCGGGAATGTCACCCGTGACCCTGAGATCAAGTACACTCCCAAGGGAAGTGCTGTTACCGACCTCGGGATCGCCGTGAATCGCGTTTACACCCCCGAGGGTGGAGAGAAGCGCGAGGAGACCACCTACGTTGACGTGACGCTTTGGGGGCGTCAGGCAGAGATCGCTGGCGAGTACTGCAAGAAGGGCCGCTCTGTCTACATCGAGGGTCGTCTTCAGCTCGACAGCTGGGATGACAAGACCTCCGGTCAGAAGCGCAGCAAGCTGCGTGTGGTCGGCGAGAGCTTCCAACTCCTCGGGCCCCGTCCAGGCGGCGGTGGAGGAGGGCACTCTGTTGGTGACGAGGAATACTCCGAGCGCCCTCAGAATACCCAGCGTCGTGAGCCTTCGGGTGGTGGTAACTCGGGTGGCGGATTCAGCAGCGGTCGCTCGACCGCTCCCCAGGCTCCCATCGAGGAAGACGACATCCCGTTTTAAGCCACTCAAGCAGAGTTTGAGTGCGGCTGAAGGCTGAAACCTGAAGCTTGAGACCTGAAAGGGTCGCAAGTGCAGCGTAAGGCCCACTTTTTGGGAGCGACTGTGTCTTAATCCGCGCACTGACTGTGCGATAGTCGGATTGTGGTAAAAGAAGTGAGAAGTAAAAATCTCCCTTCGGCATTTCAGGTTTCAGGTCTCACGTTTCAGCCTTCTCTCCCTGAAGAAAACGGGTGGCTGACGGGGCTCGAACCCGCAACAGCCGGTACCACAAACCGGAGCTCTACCATTGAGCTACAGCCACCATCGTTTCCGCCTGAAAAAGGCGGATTGACATCATGATCGGCCCGCACGAGTTGTCAATCTCCGCAGCGTCAGAAAAATGCTGCTCTTATGACAAAAGCCGCCCCACCAATTCGACGAAAGTTTCTTCTCACCGCGGCTCCCATAAAGTCCACCCTCTCGAGGGCGGTCGAGATCGAGCAGGGGTATGTTGTCCGTGAGCGTGGTCAGGAACTGCGCGTGCGCCGTGAGGGAAGGAGCTACTATCTCTCAGCCCGTGATCGCTCCGGGCGTTCCGTGACGGGTCAGGAGATCAAGATCACGAAGGGGCACTTCGAGAAGCTCTGGCCCTTTACCAAGGGGCAGCGAATCTCGCGCCTCCGGCATGCGATGAAGTTTGGACGGCTGCGGATGAAGCTGGATGAATTCACCGGGGAGCATGCGCCACTGAGGTTGGTGGAGGTCTTTTTTCGCGATGCGGAGACAAGTAAGGCATTCAAGAAGCCTGACTTCCTTGGCGAGGAGGTAACCCACCGAGATGAGTACCAGACCGCGGAAATGGCGATCCACGGGGCGCCGGAGCCCTCGGGCATGTGCCAGCTCGGGATCCTGCCCTACACCTTCATTGACCGTAAGCTGCACCTGCTTCTCATCACCAGCTCGTCGGGGAATCGCTGGATCTTCCCCAAGGGAAGGCAGGAGCCTGACATGTCGCCGCACGAGGTTGCCGTGATGGAGGCCGTCGAGGAGGCCGGCGTCCTTGGAACACTCCGTCAGGACTTGCGCACTCGATGCCAGATGGCTGACGGTCGCTTCCTGCAGCTCTACGCAATGAAAATCTCGAAGCTGCTCAAGAGCTGGCCTGAGGAGAATGTGCGCCGCCGGCGTTTGTTCCCCTTTCGGGATGCGCTTGAAATGATCGGCGATCCAGGGCTAGCCAAGGCCGTGCGCAGGCTGGCAATGGCGATCAATAAGTAGCCCCGTTCCGGGGAGTAACAGGTGGAAGGTTAAAAGGGTTAAAACGGTGAAACGGTTAGAGGGTGAGTGAGCACACTATGACCTGACAAGGAGGTTCTCTGCATGTGGCATGAGTGAGTAGGCTGGAGATCACTTTTTAGCTCCTCGCTGTTTCAAGTCGGTGAAGACGAGATAGAGGAGAAAAAATATGGAACTCAGGAAAAAGAAACGGGACAAGACCGTGGTTTCAAACCTTAACGCCGAGCTCCGAGAGGGGCTTTCTATCCAGACATCTACTAGGTTTCTATAAGAGGGGGTGGTGCAGGCATCTGATTCTTGCCTACCTCCTTTCCTGAGTTGGCTTGCTTGGCCGTTGCTTCGCATCCGTTGCACCTGAGTTCCATATTAAAAATGTTCTTCTTCCGCATGGGATCAAGGGAACCCATGTCGAAGATTCCTTATTCCTTTTGAACACACTCATAATAGCGGATAGGCCGCTTTATTAACATTTGAACATTGTAACCTTTTAACGGTTTCCCCTTATTCCCCTATCCCCCTTCCCCACGCTTGCCTTGAGTGCCTGTCCCAAGTAGTCAAAAGGGTCACTTTTATTGAGTTTTACCTCATCTTCATCTTCTATCCCCCATTCCCGATTACCTAAATTTCCCATGCTTACCGTCATCCGTAAAAATCAACAGGTCCTCATGCTGGTCATCGCCATCCTTACGATCATCGCTTTCATCTGGCTCTACAATCCGATGACGAAGTCCGAAAAGTACGGTGACAATGATGTCGCAACCGTCTATGGGAAAGTCGTGCAACGGGCAGAGATCGACCGTCAGGTGCGTGGCTATCAGTTGGCACTTACCCTGGGGCTCACAGACTTCGTCCGTGACCTCGGCGGGATGGGTGCCAACGAGGAGGCTTCGCTCAGTGACTTCATCCTGAATCTTCTGGTCATCCAACATCAGTCGCCGGTCTTTGGCGTGCATCCCTCCGACGAAGCCGTCGCGGGTGTGATCAAGAGCATTCCCTTGCTCCAGACGGATGGGTCCTTTGACCCGGCCAAGTACGCAGCCTTCATCCAAGATCAGCTCGCACCCAAAGGATTCACGGAGCGCCAGTTGGAGGAGATCGTCCGCGATTCCCTCAGCGTGAAGGAGATTCGCCGCATCATCACCTCCCCGGTTGCCGTGGGAGAGGGGCAGGTTCGTGAAGCAGCCCGGATCTATCAGCCAGTGACAGCTCGGATCCTCCGCTTCGAGCGTGACTCCTTCACGAAGAGCGCAACGGTCGTACCCGAGGAAATCGCCACCTTCTACACCAAGAACAAGGACGGGCTTCAGTCCCGCGAGGCGAGGTCAATCTCCTACGTGTCCTTCGATCTTCCTGCCGCTCAGCAGAAGCTTCAAGGTAAGGAGAGGACCACGGCACTCCAGAAGTTGGCCGATCAGGTCGTCGAGACAGGCAAGGCGCTCCGTGAGGGAGTGGCTAAGGGGGTTGGATTCGCCAAGGCGGCTGAAAAAGCAGCCCTGCACCCGATCAAGGCTCTCTCGGTGGAGCGCGACGGCAGCCAGGGAGGCAAGGACTCCGGAGTACCTGAGCAGGTGGTAGCGGGGGCCTTCCGTCTTGCGAAGACGGGGGAAGTTTCCGACATCATTCAGGATGGTAATTCCTTCTACATCGTCACCGTCGAGGGAGTCTCTCCCGCCCGCCAGTTGGAACTGGCTGAGGTCACCGAGCGCATCGCCGCTCTTCTCACGTCTGAGAAGGCGGGTAAACTAGCGGCCGATGCAGCAGCCAAGAAGCTGGATCAAATCCGTGCCGCCATGGCTGCCGGAAGCTCCCTTGCAGATGCAGCCACCAAGGCTGGAGTAAAGACCCAGACCATCACGGGGGTCACCCCTTCCGATGCCAAGGGTGGGCAGGAAGCTCAGGCCCTCTCCTCAGCCACGCTCTCGCTTAAAGAGGGTGAGCTCGGACCTCTCCAACCTGCCCCTTGGGGTGCCTTTGCGGCGTATCTTGAGAAGCGCGCGCCACTCACGGATGACCAGTGGAAGCGGTACCAAGGTGCTCTCTCCAAGACACTCCTCGGTAATGAACAGGAGCTTCTATTCCTCGAGTGGCTGAACTCCTCCCGCGCCGCCGCTCAGATCAAAATGATGGGCGGGAATGGCAGGGGTGGTCGTGGTGATCGGGGCGGCGCCTAGGCAGGTATTATCAACGGGATTAAGGAGCCGAATGTCCGAGCAGGAGCAGGTTCCCGTTGAGATCGCCGAACTCTTCGACGAGGCAAGTGGTGACATTGCGATCGGCGAACTTGAGCAGGCGGTTGCCAAGTACGCACGGTGCACGGAAATAGCGCCGGCGTTCTTTGACGGGTGGCACGCGCTGGGAATGGCTCTCATGAAGACCGGACGCTTCACCGAGGCCATCAGTGCTGGTCTCAGAGCCGTTGCACTGAAGCCGAATGACCAACTCGCCTGGTCGAGCCTTTCCATGTTTTATGTCAGGAATAACCAGATTGCCGAGGCGGAGTCTGCTGGCGTGAAGGCGCGCATTCTTTCTTGGGGAGGAAAGATCGCCAAGGAAGAGCCGGATGCCTCACCATCAATTTCCGCGGCCTCCGACGACAACACTATCAAGCCATGAAACCTTTTTTCATCACCACCGCCATTGATTACACGAATGCGCCGCCGCACATCGGCCACGCCTACGAGAAGATCCTCGCCGATGTCCTTGCTCGCTTTCAGCGTCTGCGCGGCAGGGAGGTCTTCTTTCTGACCGGTGTCGATCAGCATGGGCAGAAGGTACAGCAGAGCGCCGAGCGTGAAGGGATCGCACCGCAGGAATTCGCAGATCGCGTCTCGGAATCCTTCCTCTCGCTCTGGAAGACGCTCGGGATTTCTTACGACGCCTGGGCCGCGACTACCGACCCGTTGCACAAGGCCGACGTCCAGAGCATCCTGACCGATCTCAAGGAGCGCGACTGGCTCTACAAGGCGACTTACAGCGGTCACTACAGCGTGCGTCAGGAGCAGTTCCTCACCGATAAGGAGCGCGGTCCCGATGGAGAATTCGGCCCTGAGTGGGGCGAGGTCGTCCTGCTGGATGAGGAGAACTGGTATTTTCGCCTTTCCAAGTGCTCGGAATGGCTTCTCGGCTTCCTCGACTCGCACCCCGGCTTCGTAACGCCCGACTTCCGCCAGACCGAACTCCGGAACGCTGCCAGCAAGATCACCGGGGATCTCTGCATTTCACGCCCGAAGATCCGCCTCGCCTGGGGAATCGAGCTTCCGTTTGACCCCGGCTTTGTGACCTATGTCTGGTTCGACGCGCTGATCAACTACATCAGCTTCGCCGGTCACGGTGGGTCAGAGCAGGCCGCCTTTGAACGGCGCTGGCCCTGCGACCACCATGTGATCGGCAAGGATATCCTGATCCCGGCTCACGGTGTCTACTGGCCCTGCATGCTGCATGCCATGGGATTCAGCGACGAGCAAATGCCGCACCTTCTGGTGCACGGGTTCTGGAGTTTGCGCGGGGAGAAGGTCAGTAAGAGCACCGGCAACGTGGTTGATCCTACTGCGCTCGTGGCCTCCTACGGCACGACGGCACTCCGGTACTACCTGATGCGTGATGCTGTCATGGGACGCGATGCTGACTTCAGCGAGGAGCGACTCCTCCTGCGCCACAACACCGAGTTGGGCAACAGCCTAGGCAATCTGGTGAACCGGACGCTGAGCATGACCCGGCGCTACCGTGAGGGATCGCCGAAGCAGGCCTCCTTATCTGAGGATCTGCTGGCCCATCGTGTGGCGGACCTCGAGTCGATGAGGTCCTTCATTGTCCAGATGGAGGCCGCGCAGATCCATGCCGCCATCGAGACCATGATCGACTTGGTGAACAGGGCCAACGCCCTCGTCGACACCTCCGCTCCCTGGAAGCTCGCCAAGGATCCGGAGCAGGCGGCGAGACTCGATGCTGTCCTCACCACCCTCATCCTCTCGGCACGTGCCGCAGCTACCCTCGTGCTTCCGATCGTCCCCGAGGCGGCTGCGGAGATTCTCCGGCAGATCGGACTGGAGGCACTCCCCCTCATTGGGGAGATCGGAGTAGGAGAACTCCCCGAGGGATATTGCTGCGGAGAACCAACACCTGTCTTCCCCCGTCTTGAGCTTCAGGGTGCAGGGGAGGGGGGAGCGGGAGCTGCCGCATGAAGAGCGCGGAGGCCAGCGCCGCATTGCGTGCCGTTACCTTTTGGAAGCGGCAGCGCTACTGGCTGGAGTATGTCGGTCTCCGATCTGCCTCTGCCTTGGTTTGCCTCCTCCCGTGGCGCTGGATTGCGCCGCTTGCTTCGTTCGTCGGCTCCCTCTTCTTCACCTTCGATCGTCACCGCCGAGAGGTGACCCTTGCCAATCTTCGAAGCGCTTTCGGGAGTCATTACTCGGAAAGTCAACTTAGCCTCATTGGCCGACGATCGTACGGAGTCTTTGCCCGCACCGCCTTGGAGTTGCTCTGGTCCCCGAATCTTAGCAGCGCTGTTCTTGATGAGATCATCACGACGGAGGGGCTGAATCCGATGCCCGACCACGGGGCCGAGGGAAAACCAGCAATCTATTTCTGCCTGCATGCCGGTAACTTCGAGTGGCTCAGCCAGCTCACCTGCCGCCATCTGGGAACCTTCCCCGTCATCGCCCAGCATCTTAAGAACCCTCTCCTCGGGCCGCTCTTTGACGGATGGCGCTCTGCGCTTGGGCAGCAGATCATGCCGCAGAAGGGGGCCATGCTGCGCACGCTTCGCCACCTCAAGGAGGGGGGCAAGATGGGCATGCTCATCGACCTTAATCTCAAACCGAGTGAAGGCCCCGTGGTAATCCGCTGCTTTGGTCAACTCCTCACGCCGGTCACGCGGCTCCCTGCCGAACTGGCGCTCCGCACAGGTGCCACTCTTGTTCCTGTCGAGTGCCTACCTCGCCCTGACGGGGGCTACATCGTGCGTTACCTGCCAGAGCTGCCAGTCACACCGGAATCGACCGTTGAAGAAGTCGCCCAAGCTTGTTGGGATGCCCTGGAACCGGGGCTTCATGACCATCCCGAACTCTGGCTCTGGAGTTACAAGCACTGGAGGTACAAGCCGCAGAGGGTAAGTGCCGGGGAAGGGGTTGAGAATGGCAATGGGGAGGTGGCCTATCCTTTCTACGCGGGTGAGTATGAACCGTATCAGGAGCTTCTCTCCGCCCGCGCTCTGGCTCCCGCATGGAGCTCCGAGAAAAAGGGATGACAGACCCGTGTGAATGCGAGTAATGATCCCGCTATGAAAGCATCTCTGAACCTCACCAATCTCGCCCTAATCGCTCTAATCGCGCTCCCACTACTCCTTTCGGGATGCAACACGGTCAAGGGGTTGGGGGAGGATATCAGCGGATCTGCCAGCTGGACCCAGGAGAAGATGACGGGAGACAGCGCGGCGAAGAAGTCCGATGTGGACTATGTCAGTAATCCCCCCCAATTCCCCAAGAGCAACTAGCTGACTTGCTCTTTTGGCGAGGAGCGGTGTTGGTGCCATTCGCAGTATAAAAATACAGCTCACGGCTCCGCCTAGCTTCTCACCAAAATCCCAGCGTCATCTAGCTGCCCTTCCTCTGCGCTGTATCGACAGCTCTGAGTTTCTCCTACTCCTGCAACACGATCTCAGCGTCATTTGAAACTCTTTGAAATCCATCTGGCTTGATCGCAGGATTCTTTTTCAGAGAGATGCCGCGGTCACATTAGCCCTTTAACTCTTTTCACCCCTAACTCCCAACTTCTATATCCCAGCTTCCCATCAATGGCTCATAGCCATTTGTGCTTAGGGTAGCGGCGTGACAGCTCCGGTTTGATCTTTGGATAGGTCTCTTTCCAGAAGGAGTTGAGATCTCGTGTGACCTGGATCGGTCTGCGGTTCGGGGCAAGG
>Ga0209829_10000347_pt1 | contig 43512 bp, 57 predicted proteins | sample C_140205_EF_Meta_FD_187311 | JGI IMG/M metagenome (GOLD analysis project Ga0209829, IMG submission 187311) | Freshwater microbial communities from Lake Croche, Canada to study carbon cycling - C_140205_EF_MetaG (SPAdes) (version 2) | ecosystem: Environmental > Aquatic > Freshwater > Lake...
TTTTCTAGATTTTTTTCTAGATTTTTTTCTAGATTTTTTTCTAGATTTTTTTCTAGATTTTTTTCTAGATTTTTTTCTAGATTTTTTTCTAGATTTTTTTCTAGATTTTTTTCTAGATTTTTTTCTAGATTTTTTTCTAGATTTTTTTCTAGATTTTTTATAATATAATGTTAAGAGATGTTCCTTTCATATATATTTTTATCAATTTTGGTAAATTCGTGATAATATATTACTTAATATATATTTTTCTCATTGTAATACAATAAGAAAAATAATACAATATTTTGTCTGATATATCATCTTTATACAATGTATTAATTTTATATCCTTTTCCAAACTTCAAAAAAATTATTATAACAACATCCCCAACCACCAGATTCTGAATAATCTACTGTAAAATTATTTATTTGTAAAATTGTATCAATATATTTTTTGTGATTAATATCAAAATAATCATTTTCCATAATAATTAATTTGATATTTTTTAATATTTCTGGCATATCATTTAATATATAATAAAATGCTCCCTCGCAATCTAATACTAATGTATCAAATTCAATATTATATTTTTTTATTAATTCATTATATGATATTATATTTACATTTGTATGATTATCTAATAATGTATCACTTACTATAGTATTCCATCCTTTTTGTATTAATTTTCTTTTTGACAATGCGGAATTTTCTATATGAAAATTTGCATTGTTTATTTCTTTATTCTCTCTTAATTGTTTTACTATATCTGGATGACTTTCTAATACTACAAAATTACTATTATTTTTTTGACCTAAAATATATGAAATAACTAAAGAATTTCTCCCAATATTACCACCTATTTCTAATACTTTTTCATTTCCTGTTAAATATCTTAAAACCATCTTTTGTTCCGGTAATTCTTCATTAAATGATCCATATTTTAATTTTATATTTTTATGAATATTTACTATTCTCTCATCAATATTTAATAATTTCAATGATTCTGGTATATTCTCTGTTAAAACTTTATTTAATATTAAATCAATATATATATTTTTTGTATGATCATATTCAGTTGTAATATTATTATGATCTGTTATAAATATAGATTTTAATATATTCATTAATGGATCTGTAAAATATTTTGTTCTTGAATTATCATTTGCTGGAATTATTATAAAATTTCCATATTTTAATTTATTATAACATATTGCAGTAACATCTATATTGTTATTAAGCAATCCATATTTAATATACATATTATATTAAATATAGTAAAAATTTATATATTTTGAATGCATTATTCAAACTTTATTTTATTCTTCAAATTAACTAATACCTTATATTTTACAAAATTAGGATCTCCTGTTATAATTTTTGATGGAAGCATATGTAAGAATGAATATTCTGTAAATGCTAATATAGTAAGTACTATCAAATTACTTTTAACTACATTATAAAAATTAACACCTAAATATCTTGATAATACATATCCTGTTAATATACATACGATAGATATAACTGTCATAATTTTAATCGATTCATTTTTAATAAGATCATTAGATTTTTTAACTGAAGCATCTGCTTGTTTCATATCTGTATTTTTTAATTGTTTCTGGATATAATTTATTGTATCTTGAGTAAAAAAAGGTTTAACTGGTTCTATTAAATTAGATATCATTATTGTAATATTATCTTTAATCATTATATGTTCTACTTCTAATACATAATAATAATAAAACATTGTTAAAAATAATGTCATCATTCCAACGCCAACAGGTACATTTATAAATATTTCTCTAAATCTTAAATTTTCTAATGTATTTAGAAAAATGTTTATATATTTATTCATTAATATATATTATTATTTTTATTCTAAATTAATGTTATGCAAGATAAAATACATATATATGAACTAATTAAAGATGAAAAAGATATTATTGATTTTATTCTAAATGGTTTTTTACATAGTACAATACTTTTTGTATTTTTAACAATCTTATACTATTTTATTGTTTCACCATTAACTCAAAAATTGTTACATGATGAAATTGGTCATTTAATTGATAATATATTTAACGATGAATTTCCTGAACCAGTTACTATAAATATAAAAAATATTTTAACAAATCAATTATCATTAGAAAAATTTACATCTTCTCCACAATTTTCAGTAAATAATATTAATGATAATCAATATACATTAGCTGGATTATCTAATAATTATACCAATACTAATCTACAAAATACAATTAATAATGCTCAATCACAAGTTAATACTAATATTCAAAACAACATTAATAATGCTCAAGCACAAGTTAATTCACAAAAAGCAAAATATATTAATCCAAATCTTATGAACAATTTAATTGAAACAAATTCAAAACCTAATAATTTAATAACTATAAATAATCAAAATGTTATGTATCATATTATATATGTTTCATTTTGTTTGTTTTTAATTACTTGTATTTTAATGATATATTTTAAATATAATTTTCCTAAAAGTGTAAATTTATCACATGTTTTATCTGAAAATTTAATATTATTTATGATTATTGGTTATATTGAATACTACTTTTTCACAACATATGCTTTTAAATATTCTCCATTACTCCCTTCAGAATTATCTACATTATTAAATGCTAGTATATCTAAAAATATTAACACTCCATTTAAATACAATGATCCTTCAATTACACCACCTTATGAAGAATTACCTATTCCTATCATCTTTTTCTAATTTTATCTAATACTAATATATAATCAGCCGACTCATTTAATGCAAAATCAATTCCATATTGAAAATCATAGAGAATCGAATATTCTAATAATATATTTATCATTGAATGTTTGAATTTACTTTTAATTAACTGAATGTAATCTATTCTTTTATTTTTTACTAATAAATTTATTATTTTTTCTGATAATAAATTTATTTTTTTAACAAATTGTGATAAATTATATTTATCATATTTTTCTAATAGTATTTCAATCAATGTATTTGTAACAATTCCATATTCACAATATATTTTTACCTTATCTGCATTTTTATTTGTAATAATACTATCTACTAAATTTATATTAACTATCATATCTGAACAAACCATATGTTTAAATACTTCATTATTCATAAGTGAATATTGCATTCATGACCTTTATTATATTGATTTATTTATAATAAATATATTTTTCAATAATTTAAAATATTTATATAATATATGAGCGAAATATATTCAAGTATAGAAGATAGTGTCCGTCCTATTTCAACTGATTATTTAGATAGTACGACAACTATTCCTACTTATACTAATCCTAAAGCACAAGAAACACCTAATTCACATATCATAACTAATATCATAACTGTTATTTCCAATATTTTAAATTCTATTGATAAACATAACTATGCAAATGATGATGAATTAAACCTAGAAAAATGTTTATTTAATATTCAACATAAATTAAAATCACCCACAGTTCCTACAAATATTAAAGACTCATTAAACAAAGTTAAAAATATGTTAAATAAGTTAACTGATACAAATAATCTTTTAGAAGATTTATATATACTTAATAATTGCTTAATTATTTTTAATGATAAATTAAATAAACCATTAGATTATAAATTATTAGATAATAAAATAACAAATTATACAAATATACCAAAAAAATCTAAGAAATCATTATTTAATAAAGTATTTTTATATATATCCGTTATCGGTATTTTATATTTATGTTATTCTTATGAATCAAGATAATCATTAAAACTATCTGCTTCTGATTCACTCATTTTATTAGTAACATTATGTTCTAATATTTGAGATATCGATGATTCACTAATCATTACTAATGATGGTAGTATTGGAACTATTGCAAATGAAAATTTACCTAAAAAAGAATTTGTATCTTCTTCCGTAAATACTTGTGAATAAAATGCAGAGAATATTAATAAAATACATACAAATAAACTAAATACCCATAACCATACACTTGTAATATTTTTTTCTAAATATCGTTGTTGAAATGATGCTAATACCGTACCATATATAAAACCAAAAACTGTAGTAAAATATAACATTCTATATTCTGCTTCTGTTAATTTATTATTATTGTAAAATATACTTCTATACCTTGTATTATAGCATAAAACTATATAAATAATTGTAGCAATTACAATTAATCCTATATTATACTGATCAATCGTATTCATTATATTATATCTATAAAATATTTTTACTATATAAATTATGAATAAATTACTACTATTGTTTTTTACTTTAACAAGTTCTCAATTAATTTCAATAAATATATGTTCTGATTTTGATTGTAAAGCTAATTGTAAATCTTGGATTGCTACTAATGATAAATGTATGGATACATCACCACCTAGTATTACGACTTATACATCTTATGCAGTTTATTCTGATTCAAACTGTAATACAATTCAAACGAACACATATAAAACACCAATTACATTAGATGGACATTGTAATTTACTTTATTTAAATGGAAATACATATCCATATGGATCATACAAAGCAGATAATTTATCACTAATATTAATTTTATCACTTATATTTGGTTGTATATTTATAATTATTAGTATTATATGTTGTATAAAATGTTGTAAACGACCTATTCTACTACAACCACCACCAAATACTGCAATTATTCTTGATACAAATTCTACTTATTATCCACCTGTCAGTTATGGATATCCAGTATATGATAATAGACCAATTAAACCTTCTGCTCCACCTGCACCACCTGGAAATAATAATTTTATCTAAATTACAACTCTTATTATATCACAATTATTAAACCATAAATTTTTATTTCTATATATTTTAAACCAATTATGTAACCACCTACCATGAGTTACTACTAATATTTTACCATTAGGATATTTATCTCTCACAAAATTTGTAAAATTTAATATACTTCTGACATCTCTATCTACATCTACTACAAACGGATTAATTTCAGATACTAATCTTGTATTCCATCTTAATGGTGTATATGAATTAGGATCATTCTTATCTAAACGTTTATCTGATATATGTAGACCTTGAGGTTGTTCAATTAAACGATCATCTACTATAACTGGTTCTGTTTGAGATCTTGGATATATATTTAATAATGTTTGTTTACATCTTCTCATAGGTGAACAAAATATTTGATTAAATTTTTCCGTTCCTAAATTATTACTCATTGCCTGATTTATCCCAAAAATAGTTAAATTTGCATCCATATTTACTGGATCATTATATGCTAGATCCCCACGTATTTTTCCATCTTGATTATGATAACCTTGTGCATGTCTGACAAATACAATAGTTGTTGGCATCTATAATATATATATATAATTTTATATATATAGTATAGAACAATTAAGAAAACCTATAATATTAGATATGTCTATTTTTGACTGGGTAACTGCATTATTAGGTGGTTTTATTATTTTTGTTATAATTAATGTTTTTTTAACCACTCACTAAATACTATCATTGCATCTTTCATTGATGATGTTTGATGAGGATGATATTTAGCTCTATTATACATTGTTGTAACAACTTGTTTTTGATAAACAATATCTCTATTTTTTATAATTTTTAATGTATCTAATGCTTTTTCCTTGTCTTTGAATCCTGTTCCTTTGGTTGATGTTTCGGGATGTTTATCTTCATATAATGATTTGTTTACTTTTTTCATTAAGTTAACTTAACATTACATTTTAAATAATTATTAATTTTATTTAATTGTTGTTGTGTCGGTATAATTTTACCATTTTCAATATTCTTATATAAACTTGCTGGCATTGCTAATGCTTGTGCTAATTGATCTTGTTTTAATCCTTTTGATGCTCTCATAGATATTATTATTTGTCTATCTGCTACACTTAATTCTTTTAATTTCCCCGCTTCTGTAGCATTTTCTAATTCTTTTATTTGTTTTGATCCAGTAGCATTTTGCTTTAATACTGGTGCTGATTTAGATATAGGTTTTGGTTTAGTATGAATTATAACAGGCTCCCAATCTTGGTGACTCATTTTTATAATATATAAACATTATATTTTTATATTTAATTATATATGTCAATAGATGATCAAATAGAAGTTATACAAAATCAAATATTATCATTTTTTAATTATAAAAGAATTGGAATCTATATTTTATTAATTGGACTAAATAGATTTATCGGTGCAATTGCATTTGGTGGATAGTTCTCTCTGCAGTCGAATAATAAATCTTCTTTATCTTATATCCCTTCTTCACTGCAATCGTATTCATATAATGAAGACACTTATCACATGGCTTAGATGAACATAAATCACCTGAATTATTTACCCGAATAACCATGATACTTACTTCATATAACTTCTTTTTCTTCTCGCGAATCTTTAACTTATCAATTGCATCCATTTCTGCATGAGTGGTACAATCAGTATGATAACATCTAGTATGATTATAGCCAATACTAAGAGAATTTAAAACATTGTGATTTTCTTTTACCCTGGAAGATAGATGCTGCGTGAGAATAAATCTCACTGGAACCCTTTATACTAGACCTAAACTTTTGTAACGTAGTAACAAGTGTTTGCATGTTTACTTTTTTTGATAATATTACTATATTTAGTAATATTATTATAATTTTTTTTCAATTTTTTCTAAAATTAACATATGGATGCATCAAAAAATACTATAGCTTATAATTTTGTAGATTTTATACAAAAATTTAATGTTGTACCTCTTATTTTTTCATTAATTATATCATTAAATCTTCACGAATTAGTAAATAGTTTTAGCGTAAATATAATTAGTCCTATTCTTAATAAATTAATTAAAAATGATAATCTTAATTTATCAGAAAGAAAAGTTACTATATTTGGAATGACATTTGGTTATGGTCTATTTTTAATAGCTTTAATCCAATTTTTTGTTACTGTTTTTATATTATATATAGTATATCTATTATATATTAATATAACAGAAAATAGTCAACCATTTATTCATGTAAAATAATCTCATGATATCCATTCACCAAAAAATGATAGATATAAATCATATTTTTCATTTACTATGTTTGTTTTTATTTTTATTTTATATTCATTAAGATATAATTCAGTACCATTCTTACTATTTTTTAAATAATATAATATATTATCTAAATTTGTAAATTCAGGATATAATGGTAATATATATATATTTACACCAAATAATATAATTTGTTTCATATATTTAATATCATATTCATATGAATCAAAAAATACTTTTTCTACGATTGGTTGATTATCTATAAATTCAATATAATCTTTATCCGGTATTAATTTAAATACAATAAATTGATATCTAGTATCAATACCATTAATAGTCACACCATTTGGATTATATGGTGCATAAAACCAATTAATATCTATCGGTTTATAATACTTTTCTTTTGATACTTTCATTAATTCATTAAAATCATAATACTTTCTACCATTAAATACGATTTTTACTGATGTAATTATATCATCGTATTTTGAATCTAAGAAATATGCAGATAATGCATTATCAAAATCAACATTTATTCCTTTTCTCCTGGTTTTAGTATATAAATATCCATGTTCTAATGTATTAAATTGAATTAATGGTATTGTTATAATATTTTCATCATCTTCTATACTATGATTATTTAAATATGATAATAATGTACAATCTAATAAATTTGTGTTTAATATATTTATGTGATCTGATTTTGCTCTTGTATGTATTCTAATATAAAATCCAAATAATAATAATTTATCTATCGGATTTGACAACTTGATTTTTAATGATATACTATCTATTATGTCAAGATTTAATTCTGAAATATATGTAGAATATTGAGTATTGGTGTAATAATCTAATGAATATTCTTCTTCAACAGTAGTAAATAATCCATTTATACCAAAATCATTAAATTCATATTTTACTATTTCTTTACTTGTATCATATTCATTTGTATAAATTATTTCATCCCAATTTGATTGATCTATAGTATCCATTAAAATAATTACATTTATATGTTTAACTATTGGTTAATGCGTATATACTAGGTACATTAATTCCATCATAACAATCATTTTCTTGAGGTGATAATTCTTTTAATGCAAGTTCTGGACTATTTCTATATCTTAAAAATATAGATGTTATCTCTGCTGGTGAGTATTCTTTTTTAATTCTTTGTAGTTGTATTTTATTTAATTCCGATAACTCTCTATTAAAAAACATTTCGTATAATTTTCCTATTTGATCCTTATTACAATTATCAAATGAAAATTTACAATCAATTCTACCAGGTCTAATTAATGCAGAATCTAAAATTTCAGGGTGATTTGTTGTCATTATTAATATTCTACCATGTGATGAAAATAATCCATCTATTACATTTAATAATCCTGATAATGTAATTGTTGATCTCTTATTTTTATTTTCATTATTATGTTTTTCCCATTCTTCTTTTGTCATCTTTTTATCCTTATCTTTTTCATTCATAAATTCTTCATATGATTTCTGTTCCATATTTCTTGATTTTACAATATTTAACATTGCATCAATATCCTCAATAACTAATATAGTTTCCTTATAATTAATTGATTTAATTAATTCAATTAACTGTGCATCCGTTTCTACTTCATTCAACATTAAATAATGAATATGTCTTTTACTAAATAATGATAACCCCTTTATCATACTTGTTTTACCAGTCCCTGGATGTCCATAAAATAAATATCCCCTTGTATATGGTATGTCTCTATGTTGATACCATTCTTCCGATGTTAAAAATAATTGCATATCATTTTTTATAGTATCTTTTAAATCATCCTTTAATATAATAGTATCTAATTTACGATAATTATTAGATGGACTATTCTTCCATTCATTCTTATTATTTGTATATATCTGTTGTACCCATACTTTTCCAGTTAAATAAAACTTGTATTCACTTGCACAAAATTTACAAAACTCTTCTAATATATCTTCTTTCGAATTTTCATGATGCATCGTCTTTAATGTTACAATATAATTTTCCTTCTTTCTATCTTTATCTGTATATACCGTAATTATATCACTATAGTAAGAATATGTGATATCTACATTTTTGTATTTAATCTTCTTCTCTATATTCTGATTTATTATTTTGTTAATTTCACAAGAATCAGACATTATTGATTTTTGATCACATGCATATTGTAAATATATTTCATTTATATAATCAATATCTGGTGTATTTGATATATACCAAAATACGGCCTTGTATAATTCATTGATCTGTTTATTATCTGTTATGTACATTATATCTACCTTCTTTTCAAATATTTTAGGTTTTGTATAAAATGAATTTATTTTATTTCTACAATATGATATTGTAGGTTGTAATAATACTTGAATCTTTTTTATAAAATAAGACATGTTAGATAATATATGTGTCATATATGAAAAAATAATAGCCTGAAATACATTTGTTAAAAATATATCAATACTCTTATTTCCAGTATTAATATTTAAATATGATAACGCATTATCCATTAATTTAAATCTCATTAAACCATTCATTTGTGATGATATTGAATTATCGGCGTAATCAATACTATTAGATGAAATATCCATTTTTAGTAATTACTATTTAATAGTAATTATTATTTAAGTTTATAAAATTATAATAATATAATATGATAGAAATCTCACAATATTTATTTTATAAATTAATTAATATTTTAACAAGAAAATATCATGTAAATCAAATTTATTTTAATCAAGAAATAAAATTTCCTATTATCCCTAATAAGAAAAATCATAATATAATATATGATTAAGACAAAATATTATGATTTTGTTCTACAAAGATATAATCATATTCATTATCATCTTTATCTTCATCTTCATCTTCATCTTCATCAGATACTTCATTATATTCTACATCCCAAATCCCATCACCTGCATGAATTGGATTATTAAATTCAATTGAATTTACTTTTGACTGGTTCATCTCCCAAAATATCTGTGATTCTTCTTTCATTTGATCACTTTCAGTTTGTATATCACCTTCAATTGCATATTTGAGACCGTCTTCTGAAATCTCACATATAATATTACCTTCAATATCAATAAATTTTACATTATAATTAAGATTATTATCATATTGATCAATAATTTGTTGATTATCATAATTTAGTACTTTAATACAAAATTCGATTACATTATTACCAGTAATCGAATCTTTCTCCATGGTTTCATAGTTAGTTGAGTTATAGACAAACATTTTATTATTCTTTTTTTATTATTATTTAATAGTGTTATTGAAGTAAAATAAATAATTATCAATTTTTTAGAAATTATCGTTGAAAACTGATAATTTTGTATTATTTCATTTTAGAAATTATCGTTGGAAACTGATAATTTTGTATTATTTCATTTTAGAAATTATCGTTGGAAACTGATAATTTTGTATTATTTCATTTTAGAAATTATCGTTGAAAACTGATAATTTTGTATTATTTTGTATTATTTCATATAATTTCTCATAAACTCATCCATATTCATCTTTCCCATACTTAAATTACATTGTGCACATATAGGTCTTAAATTATCTACAATTGTTTTTCCGTTAGATGATTCTGCTACTACATGTCCACAATGAAACTCAATTTGTCTTATCTCTTGATGTTTACAACACATACATTTTGCTGATCCTATATTAGCTCCAATATATTTATCCCATACCATTTTCTTTAATGCTTTAGGAATAGCTTTTTTTCTATATATTGTAGGTTTTTGAACATCTTTTACTTTATTAGTTGACATACATGATCCCATTTTCCAATTATTATATATTAATAATTCGTCTTTATTTAATTCACAACATATAAATAGAAAATTTTAATAATTATAACTAGTTAAATGTGCGGTATCTGGGCATATTTATTAAAAAACGGTTGTCTTAAAAAAGATGTTCTCTATAAATCATTTGAAATGTTACAATATAGAGGTCCCGATAGATCTAGAGTAATTACATTATCTGATAAAAATATTATGTTAGGATTTCATCGTTTATCTATTATGGATACATCTACGAATGGCGATCAACCATTTATTATTGAAGATAACAATCGTGTTATATATACATTATGCAATGGTGAAATTTATAATTTTAAGAAACTTTTACAAAAATATAGTTTTACAACTAATTCAAATAGTGATTGTGAAATTATTCCATTAATATATAAAAATTATGGTATTGATCAGTTAGTTAAAGATATTCACGGTGAATTTGCAATAATTATATTAGATATTAATAAAGTAACAAATGAAATGACTTGCCATGTTGTGAGAGATCCATTTGGTGTAAGACCTTTATTTATCGGTACAGATAATACTGGAATATGTATTAGTTCTGAATTAAAAGGACAATCTAGTATTTATGATACAATTAAAGATAGTTATACTGTAGATCAATTTAAAGGTGGTAATTATGGAACATTTAATTATATTAATGGTAAATGGTCAGAGTTACAATTAACCCAATATTATTTTTTTCCAACTGAAATTAAATATTATGATGTTACTAAATCAATTGAATTAATAAGAAATACATTTATTGAATCCGTAAAATGTAGATTACAATCAGATCGTCCACTTGGATTTTTATTATCTGGTGGAATTGATAGTTCTTCTGTTGTTGGTGTTGCATACAGTCTTTTGAAAGATACTAAACCATTATACACATTTTCAATTGGTTTTGAAGGAGGTACTGATGAACCTAATGCAAAACTTGTAGCTCAATATATTAATTCAGATATTATTACTGTTCCATATGATATTAGTGTATCTGAGTATAAAAGAGTATCAAATCAATATAATTCAAATAAAGGTTTGCATACTCATGTAATGATTACAAATGAACAAGCAATTAACATGATTGAAACTACTGTTAGAATTATTGAATCATTTGATTTAACATCAGTAAGAGCGTCTGTTATGCAATTAATGATATCTCAATTTATTTCTAGATGTACAAGTATAAAAGTTCTTTTGTGTGGTGATGCATCCGATGAACAGTATGGTTCTTATTTATATTTTTCTAAATGTAATGATCCTAAAGAATTTAATGATGAATGTATTCGGTTAATGGATGAAATATATAAATATGATGGATTACGTTGTGATCGAGCAGTATCAAATAGTGAAATAGAAATACGTTTACCTTTTTCGGATCAATCATTAGTTGATTTAACTTTTAGTATAGACCCTAAATTAAGAATGACTTCAACTCATGGAATTGAGAAATGGTTATTTAGAGAATCAATGAAGGGAATTATACCTGAGCAAGTTCGTATGAGGACAAAAGTTGCATTAAGTGATGGTTGCAGTAGCAAAGATAATTCCTGGTATCAAATGATTCAAAATAAATTAGAGTCAAAATATAGTAAAGAAGATTTAGAAAATGCACAAACTAAATATCAACATTTATGTCCCTATACCAAAGAAGGTCTATATTATCGAGAATTATTTTGCAAATATTATGGTAACTCAAATATAGTAGCAAAAGTAATTCCTTATTATTGGTTACCTAAATGGACAGGAATAGATTCTAAATTATTAGATCCAAGTGCTAGAACTCTTGGTGTAAATACAGGAGAATAATAAAATTATATAATAATATATAATTTTATTTAATACATTTTCAAGTATTTTGTTTCTTCTAATCTTTTATTAATAGATATTCTTTGTTGAGAACTAATAACTTTAGCTTTAGTTATTTGCCACATATCACCAGCTAATGTAGAACTTAATAAATAATTATAAGGTAAATAAAAATATCCATTATCACCCCATTGAGTTCCCCATGAATTTTGCATAATCCATACATTTCTAGCATCATTATAGCCAACACATATAACAGCATGTCCTCCTAATAATTTTTCAGTTTTAGTATTTGGTATAGGAACATATCCAGTATTATTTACGATAGGACTTTCAAATGAAGAATATACTTCAATACCAACGACAAATGGTAAACCACTATGTAAACAACCTTTCATACTAGTAACAGTTTGTTGAACACGTGATGCATTTAAAATTTCATATTTACTTCCTTCACAATAAGCCTTAACTGATGGTTTAACTGAAGAATTATTTATATTATATGGCCATGTTTTTTCTGAACATATACCATATTTTTCTAATGCATTAATACCTTGTGTTAACGTTGATCCTATATCTTCATTTATATCTTTATCTAAGATTCTTTCATTATAATATAAAAATAATCTTGATGGATTCAATGTTTTATTCTCACTTACATAACTATAACATAATGCATTTGCAGTACAACTACCTAATTCACCTTGATCATACATTATAGGTATTTTACTACGTAAATCAACCATTCCAGGAAGTGATGTAGATACTGAATAATTTTTTACTCTTTCAGGCATCATACCATATTCTAATACTAACGAATATTTATTATTTGTTACAGCTACTGACATTATATATATTATAATTTTATTTAAAAATTGAAAATTAAATTTATTATATTTTGATAATACTATAAATAGTATTAAATGTTGTATAAAGGTCGTTTTGAAAAGCATGATAATGGATCATATACATATATAACTTGTAACTACAAAGTTATAATGACTCTTATATTAAATTTTAATTATAATTACTTTCATATCTACTACAAAGATGAGTGGATAGTAATTCATAATTATAATGACCTATCTAAATTATTACCTAAAGTAAGAAAATTGTTTATTGTTGCAGCTGAATATACTGTTAAAAAACATAATCGATACGTACATCATAACCTTCATAATCTATCATGGTATTTAGTAAAAAATTGATAATTTATTTTATTATAATTAATTTATCTAAGTATTAAATTTCTAATGGATTTTGATAATTTAAGTAAAGATCAATCAGTATATCTAATATATGAAGATCTTCTCAAATATACTAATGAGAAAATTGCTGATATAATTTATAGTGTATTAATAAATGAGATATTACCAAAATTTATTATCCTTCAAATTAAATGCAAAAATATTACTTTGATTCAACTAATGTGGTTCATTCTAAAAAAATATGAATATTCAAGAAGTATTATTAATACTGCAATGATTGATCTTATATTATCATCATTTGATGATGATATAGTATTTTTTGAAATTTTTAAATGGTATGAAGAATTTGGTTATAACGATAAAGATATATCTCATAATCTTACACTTGCATTATATATGCAATTACGTAAATATCCTAAACTAAAATCATATTTATATAATATTATTATTCGTATTAATAATGAAAAAACTGTATATGATAGATCTATATTTTTTATTCATGATGAAGTAGATATTATTAAACAATATTTTACTAAAAATCCTGAAATGATATATAGTATGACTATTAGATGTTATCAATATAATGCAATTAATACTCTTAAACAAATACAATATAAAAATAAAATAAAGTTTTTTAATATAGAATGGTATTTATTAGATCCTGATGTATTTGATAAACATATGATTGAATCTAAAAGAAATCCATACGAAAATAAAGAATTTACAGAAAAATGGATTGAACATATATGTTCTTCTCTTCGATGGGATTATATACCATTAATAATTAATAAATTAACACAACCAATGTGGAAATGTTTAACTAATTCTTTTTATAGAGGTTATTTAAATATTACATTTGTGCAAGTTTTATTTCATCAAATGAAACTTAATAATATTCCTTATGAAAAATTACAATCAAAAACTTTACTATTTTATAATTCTGATATTACAGAATTTTTAAAAGGACTAAATATCCTCCATTTATATGTTAATAATATTAAAATAAAAATAGTTCCCCCATTTCCTACTATATCTGATATAGCACTTGAAACAACAATTTTATCTATTCAATCAATGTTAGTTATATTTTCTCAAAAAAATATTACTGCTTTATCTGAAATTATTCATGATTCATCATTACATTTATCTAATAAATATTATAATCAGGTAACTTATATTGATAATCTATTAGAAAAAAATCAACTAGGATGGGATGATAAACAAATTAAATCATATACTAATTTCAAATTAATTATGCAAAGACTTTTAGATGAAGCAAATAAATATCAAGAATTATGTAATAATTATAATTCATTTGTACCATTATATGTTAATAATTTATCACAAGGATATCAACTACGTTACATAAATAAATTATTATCTCAATATAATACAATTAAAATAAAATTGTTCCAAGAAAGATTTAAATTACAATATGATATTCTTACTAATTTACGTATTGAATATATTACATGTATTAGAAAAGATACAAATACTAAATTAGATCCATCTATTAGATTTACATTACCTAAAAATGCTAGTATCTATGATCAATTTAAAAATTTAATTGAAAATTCTGAAAATACTGAATTTATTCATGAAGATCGTAATAATTTTTGGGTAAATGAATTAAGTGATAACAAATTTATTCAGAATATTGTTAGAAATATGCTAAAAATATATCATGTTCCAATTCAACAAATTACTCCTATTTTGTATAATTATTATTTTTATTATGCTACGGAAGAACACTTTTTTCTTGAATAAAAAGATATAAATGAATATTAAATAAAATACTATATATCATGAACATACCTTTTTTTAATTCAATCAACGATAATATTATAATCTACAATGGTGAAAGTTTACCTCCAAATATTAAAGACTCAATAACTAAATGTATCGTAAATTTATTTAATAGATGTAATTCTATATATGATCAAAAAATATATAGAAGTAATCATTGTATTTGGTTTATTGTATCTAAAAATATAACAGAATATTATATCTTAGCCTCATTAAAAAATGTTTTATCTAAAGCTATTAATAAATCTATCCTAATTGATGCTTTTCGAAATTATCCATGTATATTAGAAAATTTACCAATTCATACTGCACCATATTCCAATACCTTTAATTTTATGTTTAATATCTCTAGTACCTTACTTGACACTCCAGATAATATTTATGATACTTTTGATTTATTAGAATAATTTATATATAAAGAATATATGTATGTATCACCTAATCAGACTCCTAGTATTCCCCCAGAAGAAATAAAAAATTCTAATATTCTAATAAGCAATCGATTATTAGAATTAAAACAAGCAACATGCGCTAATTCATTAAATGATTTAGTTGGTAATCGTTGTTATACTCCAGTTGAAAATAGAGATCCTGGTCAATATACACTACCTTATCCTGCTACCTGTCCTATAAATTATACAATGTATCCTCTTTCTAATACACCCAGTACTACTCTTATGTATGACATGGAATCAAATACATCAACACCTGTTAATAATAATTCCTATATTTGTTATAAAAATTGTATAGATAATACTAAACCTGCTGAAATTAAAGATGTTGCATATAATGTTAATATAAATGGAAAACAATGTATTAAAAAATCTTTTCTTAAATAAATATATGGATTCAACTAAAACAATAGATAAAGTTATTGCTTATAATAGAGAAGTTTCTGATGTAAAATGTAAAAATATTAATGATATTAAATCAGATGTTACTAATCCAGATAAATCAATTACTACTAAATGCTTATCATTTATAAAAATGTTGAATGAACCAGATGATCCACATAAAGATGAATGTCCTGCTGGATCAGTACCATTATTGTCTCAAAATATGTGTGTGGGATCCCAATATGATGCAATATGCCCACCTGGTTTAAATAAAATAGATAATAATTGTTATAAACCATGTAATAATGATTTTGTTACAATTGATATTAAAGGAGTTGATAAATATGTTCAAAAAAATAATGGTAGTAAATGTGTTCATAATTCATTATCTAAATAAAAAAAGTAATTATTTTTTTTATTTATTTATATATTAAAAATATTTGATACATCCGCAGGTAAATCAGCAATGCTTAAATTATAATGTGTTTCGATATCCTTAATCATTGCACTATCATGATCGGTTACAAAATTTAATGCAATACCTTTACGGCCATATCGACCTGTACGGCCAATACGATGCATATAATTTTCACGATTTGATGGAATATCATAATTAATAACAAGTTCTACTTGTTGAATATCAATTCCACGTGCAAGGAGATCAGTTGAAATAAGAATTCTATATGTACCCTGTCTAAAATCAGACATAATTTTATTTCTTTCTGTTTGCTCCATATCACCATGTATAAATGTCATTGATAGTTTTAATTCATTTAATTCTGATGCTAATGTAATAACTCTATTTTTATTATTGCAATAAATAATTGCTTGTTTGATTGATAGAAATTTATAAATATCAATTAATGTAGGAAATTTATGTTCGTCTTTTGCCATATCAATTTTATATTGTTGAATGCCAGCTAAGTTTACATCTTCCTTACTTACTGAAATATTAACAGGATTTTTCATAAATTTATTTGCAATTGCATATGTATCATCAGTTAATGTTGCTGAAAATAATCCAATTTTCATTGTTGAAGGAAACCCAAGACTAAAAATTTCATATAACTGTTCTTTGAATCCTTTCTCTAACATAACATCTGCTTCATCAATAATTAATAGATTGATATTTTCTAATTTAAATAATCCTTTGTTAATCATGTGATAAATTCTTCCAGGGGTTCCAACAACTACATGTCTACCACTGTGAAATGCTTCCTCATCTAGACGTGCATTTACACCTCCGATGCAAGTAACTGTTTTAACACCACAATATGATCCAATTTGATTAAATACAGTTGTAATTTGTGTTGCTAATTCACGGGTTGGTGCAATAACTAAAACTTGAGGTGCTAACAATTTAAAATTAATATTTTGTAATGATGCAATTGCAAATGTACCTGTTTTTCCAGTACCAGATTGTGCTTGTGCTATAATATCTTTTCCTTGCATAATAGGCTTAATTGCTAATTTTTGAATTGCTGATGGTTTCTCAAAACCATGGGAGTAGATACCTCTCAAAGTATCTTCTGTTAATCCCATTTCATCAAATGTCTCATACTTCTCCACATTAAAATTCTCTTCTACACTCGCTGAATCAATTTCTAAAGCTGTCATCTTATAAAGATATTATTATTAATACTTTAAATATTATTAATAAAACCTTTGTTTATCAATTTTTTATGTTTAATATTATTAAATTAAAAATTTCTTTATAGCATGAATATACCTGCTAATATTATTTCTTTTCTTCATTTACTTGTTATTTTATTTGTATTAAATATTCCTCTTGTTACTGATAATCCATTTATATTAATGTATTATTGTTTTATTGTATTTTTTATAATGATTCATTGGCACTATAATAATGATACATGTGTATTAACTGTTATGGAATCTAAATTAAGAGGTAAAAAAGATACTGATACTTTTATGGGTAGATTAATAAAACCTATATATAATGTAAGTTCTAAAGAAATTCAATATATTACATTATCCTTATTTGCACTTGCTTTTTTAAAAATTCGTTTTTGGGAAAAAGAACGTTATGATTATATTTATAAAACTATTATAAGAAAAATATTAATTGTTTATCATAATTGGAATAAACAAATTAAAAACGACGTACCACTCTAAAATGACTGATGTTCATTAGAGGGGGAATCATATTTGGGTGTTTAATGACTTGAACTGTTCCACCAGATGGCAATTGCAGTAATGCACCACCACCAACACCGATGTAAACACTTGAACTTGGAATCGGGTCTGAAATAACACTAGTGGAGATCCAGAGAAAAATTCCATACCGACCTAGTTGAATCAACTCTGTGATAACATCACCAATCAGAATACCTTTAAACTCTGCATTCTCGATTATTAGGATAAGGTTAGGAAGCTTGTTTGGTGTTGCATAATGAGTATTATTCCAGAGTACATTCTTACCACAATACATCTTGTAGCTAGATGAAGATCCTGAATTCTTCTCTACAATCCAAAAATCAGCAAACTCATTATTTAGGAGATTTGTACGGTTCTGAATCATCCACTTGAGTGCTAAACTACTATAATCATCAGGAAGATCACTCTTCTTAACCATCTTTGATTGGATAATCCCGACTGCTTGTGCTTGAGGGAGCATGTGTGACATTTTGATTAATATCTTAATAAAATCTTAATAACATATATAGGTTATTAAAATTTCAATTTTTTACAAAGAATGGCAACTATCATATTGGAATAAATAGTAGTATATTAAATAAAAGAAGCCAAAAATATAAGCAAAAATAGAAAAAAAGATCTTTGACATTTCAGGTATATTTTTCTTTGAATTACATTCATAACTTAAGTATGCGGCGTATATACCAATCATTATTGATATAATAGTTCCAATATTCATAATATTACTATCTACTACAGCAACTTGTTGATATTGTTGATTTTGTTGATTTTCAGGTGTTTTAACGTAATCCATATTTTCATATTTCTTTTTGTACAAGTTAATTCTTTTAATTATTTCTAAAGCATCCATTATATATATATAATACTATAGTATTTTTTTATTTGTTTTTTTATTATTTTTGAAAGATACACTTCCTACATCTTCACCCAATGTTAAATTATTAATTGTTGTATATACAAAAGTTAATGGATTTAGATTTTTATATTTACTATGTGTACTACAGAGGTTACATCCATATATAATATCTTCATCAGTTATGGTTGATATATCTTTGCAAATTATTACATGTCCAGATGGAAACTTGTCTAAATGGATCCATAACCAGTTTTGTTCTGCTAGTTTGATTATGTCCCAATTATCTTGAGCATTACGTCCAAGCCAATAAGTTGTATCTTGGTTGATAAATTGCTTCATCTAATATATTATTCTAATCATTATTGCATAAAATATATTTTTCAAATTTTATAAAAAAAGTTAAACGTTAAGAAAAGAAAATTCAAGAAGATTTTCTTAACGTCCTCGGCAGGGGTCGAACCTGCGACTTTCCGGTCAGCTGTCACAATCAAAAAAGTTATAACAGCCGAATGCTCTAACCAACTGAGCTACGAAGACTTGGAACATCTATTCCAATATTACATATATAATAATCTTTATATAGTTTTGGAATAATAAACTAAATACTCTCCAATTTACTCCCAATCGTCTTAACCAATTGTTTCTTCAAAGTATTAATACCTTCTGATTTATAATCATAGCTACATTTATGGTCATCCATATATCTATGACTCATGCAAAAATATTTATTACATTTACACTTCAAATCAGTTAACATTAATTTTCTATTGCATCCATCACATTCACATCTTTTAGGCATAGGAGGTTTTTTCTCAGATACCACATTTTTATTTTCAACTGATGGTGAATAATTATTTGAAAGATCAAATGTTATGGACTCCATAATAGTATAATATTATTTTTTATTTATATATTATATATTATTCAATTTTTATCTAATAAATGAAGATAGTTCTTCAATATATTCATTAATATATTGTTCATAATCACTCTTATTATATGAATCAATTTTCATACCAGATATATACGTTTCAAATAATTTTAATCCATATGTTATAATATATTGTATCACTATATTTAGTTGATATAAATCAGCTTCCATGTATTTAATATTATATATCAACCGCAATGATGAATTATCATACTCTTTGTAATCACAAAACAATCTTGCTAATACATGAATATCATCTTTAGCTAACTGAAAATATAAATGTTGACCTGAGATTTTTGTACCTGATAACAAATCAGTTAAATTATCCATTATTAACTTTATTATAGAGTATGTTTATATCATCTCTTAAATTTTCAATTTTATTATATTTTTTACTATAAATATTTAATATTACTTGTTCATATAAATTAATTTTTTCATCTGGAATATTAGATAATATATATTTAATACTAATGTTTTCTGTAAAATTTTTATACGTTACATTATACTTATATCCAACTATTCTAACAATTAATACACCAATTGAATGTATTAAAAATTCTTCTGTAGTTGCATCATAAAAAGGATACATTTCTGTATTACCACTTTGTGGTCTCTCATTTGAAAAATAAAATGTATTCATATTCATTATATATTCCCAATCAATTAAATAAAAAATATCATTATCTATTAAAATATTATCTATCTTAATATCACTATGTACAAAATCAAACCTATCCCTAATATCAATACACAATGTAAGAATACCTAAAATATTATTCAATAAAATAATCGGTTTAATCTCATAATTTTTTTCTAAATAATGTTGTAAAGTTTGATGTATCGGCATAAGAATACCATATCCATTTATATCATAGGAATACTCTTCTTTTAATTTTTTAACTTTTGTATTTGGTGATATATTTTGTTTATAATGAATATTTTTAAGTTTATATTCATTTTCCATAATTTTAACTACACTGTAGATATTTATTAAATGAGGGCTCGATATTTTATTATCAAGTATTGCATTAGCAATAATTAATTCTGAATTAATTGTCGGATAAAGATCATATTTATTAATACATTTTAAAATTATAGTTGAAGAATTATCAGGTATAATTCTCTTAGTTATAAGTGATTTATTAAAAAATAATGTTTTTATTTTTTCTATAAAATCAATATCTATTTTTGTACTTATTTTTAATAATTCATAAAATATTTTACTCATTTTTAATATCTTAATATAAACTATTATTTTTTATTAAAAATATATGATTAAATCAATTTTGGAAAATAATATTGTATCAAATAATATTACTTCTTTCAAGAGTGGTATAAAAAAAGCATCAAATTCATTGTTAATTAAAATATTACCATTTTTATGTGCATGTGGAAGTTTATTAATGTTACAAATAATGGATTCTAAATTAAATATAGAATCAATTAACAACAAAGAACAATGCATGAGAATGGGATTATTAACTGAAAATTATCCTATTGTAAATTATTTATATCCTAAAAATTGTATGGATGAATCTAAAATTTTACGTTATTATGTATCAAGTGGTGGAAGTAATATTGATATTTATAATTTATTAGATAAAGAAACATATTGGAATCATGTAATTGAAAGTGATATTATTCTTGGAATTAAAAATGGTTCTCTTAATACAATTAATTATTTACAAACAAAAGTTTCAATACCCTTACATAATTATAGTATGATAAGTATTGAAAAACAAAAACGATTATTACAAGATAATAATTTATTTAATTATTATATTAGTAATAATTATAATAACAATTTAATTCTTGATGAATTATACATTAGAAAAGAAAAAAACATGAAATTTTTTAATAATATTTTAACCCTAAAACAATTTTTTATTAGAATACGAAATCAAATAAAATAATACTTTTTATTTGATTTAAGATATTATCCATATAATAATTAATTTATACAATGGATTGGGAGAATTTTCAATTATGGCATAATTTTTTAATAACAACAGAATATAAAGATTTAAATATAACTAAGGCTATCAGTGAGTTTTCACGAGTTCTTACTGATCACCAAAATGGTTTTTCTGATTTTTCAGAAACCAAACAAAAAATAGATAAATATGATTGGAAATTTTATGGAAGAATAAACGGCATTTTAAATATAATTAAAACAAAGTTCAAAATTAACTTGGAGTTACCTAGGCAGAGGTGTGAAACAGCTCAAAAATTTTCACGTAAGTTTGATGTTCAAACTGGAATGATGTATAATATACCAGCTAGTTTAAATGGTATTAATACAGATGAAGGGGAATATTTTTATGTCCCTATTCACAAAACTCGGAGACATATTCATGGAGTTCCTAAAGACTTCTTAGAATCCTATGTATATAATATGATAGATACGGCGGAGTGGGAAAAAAGTTTCTCATCATATTATACTGATCCTATTAAAATATATGAATGTGCTATTTATAAATGTCCGGAAATGTATTCTTGTAAAAATATAGAAAAACCAAATAAAAATAATAAAAAGTATGAAATAAAAGAAAACAAAATAAAATGTAATGTTAATATTAATGTCTTAGACAAAATAAAAGAATTAAAAAAATTTTTTAATAATGATGTGTATGAAAAAATTTATAAATTTTTTATAAAAAAACTATCTGATAATTTCAGATTAAATTTTCCAAATAAAAAAAGGTATATAACATATTGTGTTGGTTCGTGTGTTCATACAGATGGATATATACATAATGGAATACCCAATGGTGAACAAAAATGTTTTACTTGTAAGATAACGTATTGTAGAGAGTGTGGATGTACACCATATCATACTGGTTCGTTATGTAAATTTACGTGTGAAATATCTTTTGAAAATCCAGAAAACTATCGAAAATGCCCAGGTTGTTCTATCTGGATTGAAAAAGAAGAAGGTTGTGACCATATGAGGTGTTTATGTGGAGTTCATTTTTGTTATAAATGCAGGGGTGTATTATGTGCAAATGATCCATATTTCCATATATGTAAAATGTCTGATCCGGATCCCCATTATAGGGATTTCCGATTAAATCATCAATCAACCCATTATGAAGGGGAGATTGCTTGTAGTTGTAAAGGTTGTGTATAATATATATATTATTGAATATATAGCTAATATTCGAGAATATATATATGAAGGTGAGATTGCTTGTAAAGGTTGTGTATAATATATATATTATTGAATATATAGCTAATATTCGAAAATATATATATGAAGTTAATTAGGATTTTTTTCCTCCATTATATTCTGAGACTTAATAGTCTTTCCTAAATATGATGTGTAAGTGCAGTAATGAAAATTAATATTTTCCTAAATAATCAGAGGAAGTTATTTAGTATATTTTTAAATTAATAATTGATTGCGCATTTACCGCATCTAGTAAATGGGTCAGTTTTTAGTTTAATTTGATATGTTTGGTTGCAGAAACATGTCCGCATTTCATAGGGATTGCGTGGAGGTGCTGGTGGCGGATTCAGATTCCCATAACAATCATACCTAGGAAATTCCTTCTCATTTAGTTTTGTAGTAGGGTTATTTACAGAATTATTGATAGCCTTGAGAGGGGTAGTTGAACGATTGATATTATTCATGGTACCGTGGATGATATTATTTATTCAATATCATATTAAATTTATTTTTCAATTTTTTATAATTATTTAAAAATAAAATACTATCTATTATATGGTTAGTCATAAAACAATTAAATTAAATGATACTACAAATATAAAATTTACTTTTGATAATGAGTGTGTTAGAATAGAAATTATAGATAATACTATTATAACATCTGAATATGTAAGATATCATAATGAATTTAATGATTCTTTATCACAATTTAATTTAACTAATTTTCAAAATAAAAAAGTTAGATTTTGGTTTTACAAAAATTATAAAAGAATGTTTCCTACTCAAGAATATACTTCAAGGTATGGTAGAAAAATTATTAAACCGGATCATCCTCATAACTAACATTTAGATTAGACTCTTGATCAGTATTAATACTAACATTTGTCTCTTGCTCACAATCAACAAACTTAGGATGTACAATGTTATAAAATCTAATATGATTGTGAACCTTACAATTTATCATTTCGTTTAAGAGGGAAATAACAGTATCAAGACTCTCAACTACCTTAGAGTCTGTCTTATAATATCTATTATTCCGAATGTATCCGATCTTTGCATAAGAATCAAAATCAAAATAGATATAATATCCATTTTGTGTACTATTTTCAAACATACTAATTGTGTAGGTGTTAAGCTGAATAGTAAAATTAGGAAAATTATTATTCATAAGATTACTAATATCTGTCAACTTTTGTTTCGCCTCAAAATCAATCAACAAATTATTAAGAATAAAATGAATAATATCCATATAATTATTCATTTTAATTGGCAAACTTACCTTCTTATTATCATGAATTAGATACTGTTCAATCTGACCCGTAATAGGTGAGACACAGATCTGAAATCCATTTAGGGTATCCTTTCTTAGAATCTTGAAATAATAAGAATTATTATAAATAATATCCAACAATTGCCGATGACGATAATTGTGAAGCTTTGTAACAATGTTCTTCAATAGAACCTTACATTTATGTACCGCTGTATTATACTGGGTCTCATTAACAACAACATTATATGAATCCTCATTAGAGTTTGACATTTTTGACTGCTATGTAGTATACCATATCTATATATAGACCATTAAATTAATTATTTTTCAATTTTTTAGTACCAGATATAAAACCACTATATCGGTAAAATTGAATTAAATTCATAATTATACAATATATTATAATAGCATTAGAATGTCTCTATCTATTATTGAACCCAATTATAAGCAATGTACCATTGATAATGTACCTATTAATGGATTAACTGTATTTAATAATAAGCTATTTCATAATGATAAAGTTAACCCTGATCTTACATTAGAACAATCAAATAGATCTAATTTCTTGATAGGAGGGGTTCTTAAATTAAACACATCTGTCCATTATACATCCAAAAACAATAAAAAATCTATGTATGAATTTATACCCCTAAATTGGAGATATCCCAAATTCCTAGTTCAATCTGAAATTAAAAATAATTGTATTAAAAGACATGAACCTATTACCGACTATTTTGTAGTTGTTCAATTTAAGGAATGGGTTGATAAATTTCCATCTGGTATAATTCAACGTACTATTGGTTCAATAACTAATATACAAAATAAGTACGAAATCCTATTCTATTATTATCCTGAATCACCTTACATACCAAATAAATTTAAATTATGTGAAGAAATAGGTATGATCCCATATAATCTTTCACCTGTTGTAAATATAGTATCTATTGATCCATTTGGTTGTAAAGATATTGATGATGCATTATCCTATGATTCTATAAATGGACAAATTGGTATTCATATTGCAGATGTAAATTATACTATTCAAAATATGAATCTAGAGTTTACCAAATATTCTACTATATATGCACCACATAAAGTTATTAATATGATGCCTGATGAATTAGCATACAATCATTGTTCATTAATTGAAAATTATGTTCGTCCTGTTATATCATGTTGGATTGATATTAATACTTATAGGTTTAGATTTAAAAGAGAATTCATTCGAGTTATTAAAAATTATAATTATGATGAAATTGATACTATCTATATTAATCCTACTATTGCAAAATTATTTGAATTTAGTAAAATAATAAATTCAAAATTTAATTATGTTAATGAAGTTGTTTCATCACATGAAATGGTAGAAGTGTATATGATATTTCTTAATAATAAAGTAGCTGAAATATTAAAAGACTCTGAAATTATTTATCGTAACCAAGAACCGAGATCCTATGCAGAATATAGTTATGAAAATAAGGGTCATAATCATATGAAATTAACTAATTATACACATTTTACATCACCTATTAGACGTATGGTTGATCAATATATTCATCAATTATTAATTAAAAAGTTATTTGACCCTACAATTAAAATAAATAAATTAGATACTACTAAAATTAATACATTTGAACGTGAATTGAAAAAAGTTAATACTCAATGGAATTATCTAAAAGTAAGTAATGAAATAACAAATGGTGAAATATTTAACTTGCAATTTATAGGCTTTGATTCAAAATCAATTGAATTTAAACTATTGGATTTTGACATTGTTATCTATAATAAATTATTCTTTGAAATTATTGATGATAAAACAATTAAGATAAATTCTATAAATTATGAATTAAATCAAGACTATCATTTACCTGTCTACGTTATAAATAATACTAAAAATCAATATTTCCCCAAATTAATTATTAAATTCTAATTCTATAATATGAATAAACATACTATAATTCTTATTTTATTAATATTATTTTTTATTTTTATTGTTTTTCATGTATATGATGTAAGTTTTTTTGATGTTGTTCCTCCACCTACACAAATTAAAAGAGTAGCTGTTATTTTTCCATATAGAGATCAACAAATTCAAAATAGATCCGAACATCTTAAAAAAACATTAAATTATTATAAAAATTTAAATTTATCTAATGTTGATTTTTATGTTATTGAACAAGGTAATGATAAAAAATTTAATAGAGGTATTTTAATAAATGCAGGTCATGATTTAATAAAGAAATCTGGTAAAGATTATATTAATGAAATTCACCATGATATTGATGTTCAACCTGACGCAACTCTTATAAAATATTTTTATTCTGAAGATGTTATTGCATGTAAAAAAGCATTTTATGATCATTTCTTCGGAACATTATCTGTTATGCCAGTTACCATTATGGATAAAGTAAATGGATATTCAAATAATTTTTGGGGTTGGGGTGTAGAAGATGATAATTTATCAGCTAGATTAAAACATCATGGTATTAAAGTATTTAATGCAGATCCTAAAATAACTAAATTAGTTGAATTACCTCATAAAAATGCATGGGAATTAAATATTGTAAATCCTGAAAGACATATTATAGATGATAAGGATAGAGAAGAAGGTTATGTTTCTGGTTTAGCAAATTTAAATTATAAAATTATTAGTGTTGAAAATTTAAATGAACAAACTATTAAATATACTATTGATTTTTAAGTGATTTTTAAATATAATGATTCCATTGTAATAATATTTCTACCTGGTTCACCAATTAATTTATTTTTTATTTCTGTTACCAATTCTATATATTCTACTTTATTTAATAACAGAAATACTTGCACCACTTCATCTAACAAATGAATGATCTTATTTATACTCTTAATTAAATCACCTTCATGAATATCATATATTTCTACTATATTTCTACTATACTTACCATCAAACCAATCAAGAACAGGACTTAATAATTCTCTATTTATTTTAATGTCCCCTATTTCTCTAATAAATTTTAATACATCATGGTACTCTTCCATAATTTCATAATCATCTTGATTTTTACCATCACATAATAATGTAAACAATGCTAAAATTTTATATTGATTTTTAGTATAAAATAGATTATCTAAATATTCAGATGTTAAAATATTGGTTGTTGTTATAGAATCTAATTCACTTATTTTAATAGCAATTTGACCTTTTACAGTTAATTCCTTTTCTGAATTTATAAATCCTTCCTTTTGTAAAATTTTAATATGTTTATCTACTTCAATATTAATATAATTAGTAAGAGTCAAAATATAATTATTTGCATTAAATAATTCTTTTTTATGTTTAATCATTTCATTATACTTGTCTAATTCTGTTAATTTAGGTTTCATTTCTTTAATTTTTTGCTCGATCTTTTTTAGTTGATTATTTGATGGTTTAATAATATTATTTAATTGATCCATTAATTTTTGATACTCTTCATACATTTCTGGATTATTCAAATTTATTTTTGATATTAAATTTTCTAAATAATGAATATCTTTTTTAGTTACTTCTATATCTTTGAATATCTCTGAATTTAATAACGATTTAGATGTTAATTCATTTATATTATCTATTTGTTTAGTCTCAATTAAATTTAATACCCATTGATGATCAATATTAAATTTAGATTGAATCTTCTGTGAACTACCAAATAATAAATTTTCTAATTCTCTTCCTGATATATCTTCTGAAAATAATTGAGGAGTAATTATTACATATCCTTTTGTATCAATTCCACGACGACCAGCCCGACCACTCATTTGAATAAATTCATGTGTTGCTAATCTACGTTTTCCATTATTATCATATTTAAATACATCAGTAAAAATTACTGTTTTAGTTGGCATATTTAATCCTACTGCAAATGTTTCCGTTGCAAATAAAACTTTGATTAAATTTTTTGAAAATAACATTTCTATAATTTCTTTAAACACTGGAATTAATCCTGCATGATGTACTGCTATACCTTTAATAGCTAAATCCCTAATTTCATTATATTGATAAGAATTTTTATATCCTTCTTTATTCTCTAATTTAGAAAGATAATAATCAAATGCACGATTAACTTCTACTGCGTCATTGTAATCATTATATGTAGTAGTTATTGATTTTGCTATTTCAATACATCTCTTCTTTGAAAAGATAAAAAAGATTGCTGGTGTCATTTGTTTTATTTGTAATTCTTTACATATCTCATTAATAATATATGTTGAATTTACTTTAATATCTTTAAACATTTTATTCAAATCATTCATTGATTTTAATCTATCAGGTTCTATAAATTTATTATTAGTATCAGCAAATGGCATAAATCGATGTAATTTATGTTCAACCTGTTCTAACTCTTTAGATAACTTTTTAGTATTAACCCAATAAGAATAATTAAAATATAATGGAACAACACGCTTATAATTAGTTAATAAATAACTTGGATTATTATTACATGTTTGTACCCAATTAATAAAATTTTCTGGATTATCTATCGTAGCAGATAACATAACTTGATTAATATTTTTAGGCATATTCATAATACACTTTTCCCATACGCCTCCTCGTTCTACATCATTGATGTAATGTACTTCATCAAATATTACTGCAAAAAATTCATTAAAATCAATATTATTAATTTCAAAATCATCATACTTAATTGATTTATTTACAAGTAATATACTTAAAATTTCGGTTGTCATAATTAAACAATCTGCATCTGGATTGCATTTATGATCACCGGTGATAAGACCGATTTTGATATCTGGAAATTTTTTAGTAAATTCATAAAATTTTTGATTCGATAATGTTTTAATAGGAGACGTATATATCGTACGTAATTTTTTTTCCTTACCACGAATGATAGCATATTCTGCAACTAAAGATTTCCCTGACCCAGTATGTGCAGTTACTAAGATATTTTTAGGGTCATCATTTTGCAATAGCTTTACTGAATGTTTTTGAAAATCATCTAATGGAAAAGTGAAAGGTGAGTCTAATTCACCTTCAAATGGTTTATCTAAAATTATTGCTTGCATTATAAATATTATAATAATTATAATATTTATAATAGTTTATTTGTCAATTTTTATTATTAAATATAAATATATTTATATAAATAGAATATATAATGTCATTTATCTATCCAAATATACTTTCTAATGAAGAATTATCTTATTTGAATAATCACCCTGATGTTCTTGTAGCCAAGTCTAGATTAGATTCACAACCATCTGGAATGGTTTATTTTTCATTACCTATAACCAATTTAATTCGTACTACTTTACAATCACGATTTGGTTTAGATCTTCCTGAAAATTCACAAATACCTATGAGATGGATTAAAGGTGATACCTCACCACATGTAGATGTTGGATCATCAAATTTTCAAAATACATATTTATTATACTTGAATAACTCACCAGGTAATATTGTAATTGATTCACAATCTTATCCGATTGAAGCTAATACTGGTTTTATGTTCAATGAAGGAATTTTACATGGAACAAATAATACTGAAAATATTCCTCGTTTATTACTTGGTCCTATGAATGAATTAGCGGAACCTGTTGGTTTAGTTGTAAGTAGATACTATATTCGATTAACGCTTCCTAACTTGAGTAATTTGGTTATATTTAATGGATTTTTTAACGTAGATAATGTTACTCATATTGTTCAAGCATTTTACGATTCTTCTAATCCTACTGTAAATATTCTATCTACTGGTAATACTGGTGGACCAAGCTATTTATATTATGATGGATGGCTCTGTTTTGATGAAGGTGGATGCAATATAACTAGTTTTCCCTATTTATACGGTGCTACAACTGGTGATTATAATATGTATGGTGAAACAACTTCCAGTACAGGAAACTATATAAATTCATTGGGAAACGTAACTTATGCATTTACTCAAACTCCCTTATCATATTATCCAACAGAGGCAGATGCTCTTGCTTATACAAATTGTTTGGGGGTAGGATCATTTTCAGTTGGTGCAGGTGGTCCTTTTGGTGGATATACAAGTTGGAGACTTGCTTCGAATAGTGTTGGTTCATCATTACAAAACGCAGTCTATGCAAATGGTGATACATTAATCGCAGACGGTTTTTACTTTTTATATCCTTCTGCACCATGTTTCTTAGAAGGATCTACTATATTATGTCAAATAGATGGTATTGAAAAATATGTTCCTATCGAACAACTCAAAAAAGGGTCACTAGTTAAAACTAGTTTAGATGGATACAAACCAATTGTCTTAATTGGTAAAGGAACTATTCAAAATCCTGGTGATAATGAACGAATAGAAAATCGTCTCTATAAATGTTCTACATCTAAGTATCCTAAACTTAAAGATGATTTATATATTACGGGTTGTCACTCTATCCTAGAATTTCCTATAACAGAAAAACAAAAAGAAGATACAATCAAACATCTTGGTAAATTATTTGTTACAGATAAGAAATATAGACTGATGGCATGTGTTGATGAACGCGCGGAACCTTGGAATTCAAATGGTGAATATACAATTTGGCATTTTGCATTGGAACATAATGATGAATCAATGAATTATGGTGTATATGCCAATGGAGGTTTATTAGTTGAGTCCTGTTGTATTCGTTTTTTGAAAAATAAATCAAATATGGTATTTAGTTAAATCTATAATTTAGTTACAAAATATAAGTTATTTACATAACTAGGATTATGTAAAATGTCTATATTACAATTATTAAATGATTTTTTTAACAAATTAATAACCATTGATTTATCTGATTGAATAGTTGTATTTAATAAAAATTTGCTTTTAGGAGTTGCTAACATTTTATTGATTTTATCTAAAAATTTAGTTGTTAATACAAAATCAGCTACATGCATACCCATAAATACATCGCATACAATTACATCATATGTATTATCAGTATTAGTTATGTAATTATTTGCATCATCTTTTATCAATCTTAATCTGCTTGTATCTGAATATTTTTCAACTATATGAAAATTAATATCATCTATATCTACACCTGTTACTCTAATATTAGGACTCTTATCTAATAAATGAATTATTTGACCACCTAATGCTACCCCTAAAACTAATACATTTTTATAATTTTCTTGTTTATTATTTAAAATTTCATTCACAATTTCTAATGAATACCAATGTGAACATTCTTTTGTTTTATAATTAAAACGACTATGTTCAGCATGTTGCATATCTGTTGCATTTTGATATATTTCATCACCTTCTATTTCATATTTTTCAGTATGTTCTTGATTAAAATATATATTATATAAAATTAATAATGCAAAAAGTGTAATTATAATAATATAGGTAATTCTATCCATATTATTATATTATATTTTAATTAAACTAAATGTTGTTATATTATGATCTACTATATTATCTTCTAGTAATTGTAAAAAATTACAATTATTATATTTAGATGCAATTGTTAATGAATTAGGATTTTCAATACATTTAATACATCCCTCTTCAGTTGTATCACATAATACAATATTTACATTCTTTAATTTTCTATTTATATATTCTTGTGATTCTTTTAATACATTCTCTTGGATATATAATATAGTATTATCTAACGTTGATGTAAATCCTAATCTGTTAGAAAATAAACTCAATTCAATCTTATGATCGATTGATCCTAAAATAGTATATTTAAAATCAATATCAAACACACTACCAACTAATGAATTATATGTCGGAAGTATTGCATAATCAATCGTATTATTATCTAAATTATTATATAAATTATTTAAATTATTAAATCCAATATGAATTCCATTAAAATTTTTATTTATTACCTCATATGAAAATGTACTTTTTGTACCTAAATATCCTATCTTTTTTATTTTAATATATTCCTCCAAATATTTAACTTGTATTCTTTTACTTAATTCTATTATCCGAATAAATAATTCATTATTATTAATTACTCTATTTAATATTAATTTTTCTACATCTCTATCTGTTACTAATTTATAATAATCATTATTATTAACTAAAAATTTAAATTGATTCATCTCAAATTTAACATTCGCAATTAATTCACTTGTTCCTAATCGTTTGTGTAATAATAACAATAATTTTGGATTTATTATTTTACTAATATTTTTACATATTTCAAATAATTCATTATCATAATTTATTATAATATTAGCAGATTCTATATTATATTTTAATAAATATTCATAGTCATTAGTATCTTCATCATTTATTGTATTAATTATACTACTTTCAAATAAATACAAATATTTTCGTATATCTACTAAATTTAATAATTTTTTATTTGTTTTATAAGAATTTAATACTGTTAATAAATTTATAGATGCTTCAATATCAATACATGCATCTGTTATACTACAACCATATATTAAAGGACTATTCATTACTAATTTTTGATTACCACCTAATATATTTGATTCAACCATAATACCATTTATTTTATACATGCTTTTTACTAATAATCGATTTATTGAACAAGCTACTAATATTTGTTTCAAATATTCTTTTTGACTATTTCCATGTGAACAATCAATTATAATTCCAGTATCAATATTTTCTTTTTTTAATTCATTTGTTATTTCTTCTACATTTTTCTGATAGTAATTTGGTTCAATACCACCACGTAATATTAAATGACTCATTGTATTTCCTTTCGTTGATACATGACATGCTTTGCCATTATAATCAATTCCTAAAAAATGATGAGGATATCTAGCAGATAACATTCCATCTATTGCTTTTTTATAATCACCATCTGTTAAATTTTTAAATCCTATCGGCATAGATAATCCTGAAGCTAATTGACGATGAACTTGACTTTCACTTGTTCTTGCACCTATTGCTCCCCATGATACAATATCTGCTAAATATTGGGGTGATATACTATCCAGAAATTCACATCCAATTGGTATTTGTAATTTTGTTAATTTTACTAATAAATCTCTGGCTAATTTAATACCCTTATTTATATTATATGTTTCATTTAAATCAGGATCATAAATAAATCCTTTCCATCCATGTCTTGATCTAGGTTTTTCAAAATATACTCTCATTACAATATATAAATTTGGATTCTCTAATTGAAATTTTTTAATATAATTTGCATAATCTATTGCTACTTCTAAATTATGAATTGAACATGGTCCTATTATAACTAATAATTTATCTATCGTACCAGTTAAAATATCTTTGATTTCAGATCTTGATTTTTCTATAAATAAAATATCTTCTAAATCTAATGGATATTCATCTATCAATTCTTGTGGGGTTGGTAATGTTTTAATTTCATTAATATTAATATCCATCATTATTAATTAGTTAATTTTTATTGTTTAAATAAATTTGGTATTAACAGATTGAAAATATTTGGTAATTGGGTTATTTTTTGTTTTTGCCATTAAAATTGCAATATTGGTTTCATCACGTGTATAACATCTTTCGGAAGTTTCTTTAATATTTTTAATATCAAATGTAATTAATTGACCTACATGTAGTTTTGTTGATACTAAATTATTACTAATAATTCCAGTAATACAATCATTGTTAATTGATTCAATCCAAACCCAAAATGATTCCCTATTAATATTATTATCTAATGTAATTTTAACCATATAGTTAAGTTTAACTTGATTCGTATCTAAAATCCTATCATATTCTACGAATCTAATATTATCCATTATTTAATTAAAATATATATTTCATATTTTAATAAATTAATTTTTCAATTATTCATCATCTTTCTTCTTTTTCTTAGTTGTCTTTTTAGCAGGAGCTACTGGAGCTATCGGACTTTCAGTTCCTGTTTCATCTTTAACTTTTTTACTTTTTGTTGTTTTATTCTTATTTTTAGGCTCCTCCTCTTTTTCAATCTCTTCTACTTTTTCTAGTTTTTCTTCTACTTTCTCTTCTGGTTTTTGTTTCTCTTCAACTACCTCTAGTTCTTGAGATTTCTTTGTTGGTTTTTTCACCTTCTTTACTGGTTTCTCAACAGGATCATTATTATCAGTTTTTTCTTTTTCTTCTGATTTATTATCATGAAGATCACGTAAACTATTTATTTTTGCAAGAATTAGTGTAAATCTTTCATACATCAAATCTAGTTTTTTTGATAACTCTTTTGCTTCTTTAGAATCCTTTTCATATATTTTCTGCAGAACATTGATATCTTCAATATTTTGAATATCTTCGTTTGTGCTCATTTTTTATTTATTAATATTTAAATCTATATCTATTTAAATAAAATTTATCAATTTTTCTTAATTTCTTATTTTCTTAATTTTTTATTGTACTATATATATGGATATATCTAAATTATTACTATTATGTATACTATGTATACTTACCTTTCTATTTATAAATAAATGTATCAATAATGAATTTTTAACCAATGATTTACCTAATAATAGTATAGTTGCATTAGGTGAAGATAATTTATTAATTCCAACTAGTGACCAAGTTTATAATCCCCATGATCATAATAGACCTAATAATAGTGCATCACACCAAGAAACTACATTATCAAATAATAATGTAAATACTGATTTAGTTAATACTGGAATTGATATTCCCATTGTGTATTCACATGATCAACTTACCGATACTACTATTATAAAAATAAATCCTCCATCATACACAGCCCATATAATAGATACTGGATCTGGTGATATTAATCCTGAAGTAGAAGTTAATAATAATGCATTAAATAATTTTGCCAGTTTAGAATAATAAATAAAATTCTAAGTATACATATCCGGCTTAACCTCTTCCTTCTTCTCATGTTTCTTCATCTCTTTCAATGCATTTGTAAAATCATCTTTAATAAAAATATTTCTTAGTTTAATTGATTTTCCAAATACTCTTGTTGAATGCATAATTTTTATATGAAAAAAATATGTTTCAATATCTCCTCCAAAATTAGGAAACGATTCCTGATTATCTTCAATATATTTTGTAAGATTAAAATTATTAGTTTCTACAGTGTACTTTTCTGCTACTAACTTATTCTTAAGAATTTTTGCAAGTTCCTCACCATTGTATTTTTCGATTTTATATCTAAACGGAAATCTACGATGCAATCCACTATTCTGTGAAAAAAAACTATTCTCAAGTGCATCTGCATATCCTGCAATAATACAAATAAACTTATCTCCATTTTCAGATAGATTTTGATTAATTGTATTAATACATTCTTTAGAAAATACATCATCACCCCCCAAAGAATATGCTTCATCTATGAACAAAACACCACCAAATGATTCATTGATAACCTTTTGTGTTTTGACTGCAGTATGACCAACATATTGACCAACCAAATCGCTACGCTTTGCAATCTTAAATTTAAATTTCTTTGGTTGTTGATTTTGTGTTTCTGGATGTAGAATATTACTAAATAACTTTTTAATATTCATTTGTCCATCATCATCTTCAAAATCTGGAGATGCAGAAATATCACTGTTAATGCATCCTAGTTCCAAATAAATTTGTCCAAGTAACTTACCGAGACATGTTTTTCCTACACCAGGTGGTCCTTCAATTATAGTATGTAACATATGTTTGAATTCAAACCCTTGAAGAAAATACATTAGTTGGTTTGTTAAACTCTTTTTAATATCATCCATACCAATCATATTATTTAGTTCTTTTAGATGTGGTACAATTTTATTTAGTTTTGGCAAATCAATAGAGTACTTGACTTTTGGTTTAATAATATGTTTTTCAGACAAATCAATTAAATCAGTAATATGTTTAATTTCTTGTGTAATAAGAACTTCTTCAAATACTTCATCTGATGTAGATTCTTCAGGACTAGAATTAGTTTGTTCAGGCTTTGGTACAGATGGTTGAATAATATGAATTACTTCATTATTAAAATTCAACGGTGATCCATTATTTGATTTTGTTAGAAATATAGGAGTAAATCTATCATGAGTAATACCACTAATCGGTTTATTCAACGAAAATTTATCAATCATTTCCTTACTAATCTTATCCTTATCAATATCTTGACTTAGTTGAGGTTTAGTAGTTGGTGTTTGATAATGATTATGAGTAATATTTATTACTTTACTAGGCTCCTTATTATGTTTTTTATTCTTATTTTTACGGTTATTGAAAGGCCCATAGTTATTTGGATTACAGTTATCTGAGTTCATTTTGATATATTATTATTAATATTATTATTCCTATATATAATTTTTCAATTTTTTGTTTTAATTGAGTTATTAATATAAAAACTAATTTTATATTACTAATATGAATTACTCTTATCGTGTATTTACTAATAGAACAGTAGCCTATTTTACCTCAAAAGACGATGCAATTAGTTTAATCCACCATATACCTAATGCGAAAGTAGAAGTATTTAATAATATTACTCCAATTGGTATTTATTATTTTCAAAATAAATGTCTTTACTTTAATCAAACAAAAGTTACATTAGATGGATATATGGTTGAATGGTTTCAAAATAAAATAACAACAGAGAAATCAGATCTACAATTATTTATTCCTATGTCAGAAGATACTCCAAATGTAAATAAAAAATTAAATATGGAAGAGTTAGCATTAAAAATAAAAAGATTAGAAGAAGAAGCTAATAAGAATGAAGAAAAATTAGAAGAAATTAAAGAAATCGCTGAATTAAAAGAAGAAAAATTTATTGAAAAGAAAGAAGAATTTGATCAAGAAAAGAAGAATTTTGAACGAGAAAAAGAATCTTGGAATCAATTAAAAAGTAAATTAGAAGCAGATAAAAGAGTATTCTTTATTATTAAGGAACAACTTGAATCTGGTGAATTAACATCAGAATCTATTCCAATATTATTTCAAGATAAATATCCTATTTTTAAACACATGTACGAAAATAATTTGATTAATAGTAATGATTCTATTGATACTGAAGAAATAAATAATTATTTAGAAATATCTCCACAATTTGAAACAAATAATAATGTTGATCATACATATGGTGATTTATTTTCTAGCAGTGATCCAATATATTTAAAGAAAAAGAGTTTGTTAGATACAGAAACAACTGAGAAATAATTTATTATTATTTTATAATAAATTATTTATTCCTTCCATTCACGATATACATTCATATTGGATCTTTTAGAATCATTATTTTTTGTATCATCCTGATCTTCTTCTTCAGCTAGTAATTTTACCATATTAGAAAATCTAAAATTTACTTGTGTCTGAACTTTTACTTCTTCTACTTTACAATTATGATGAAATTTCTCAATATCATTTGAATTATTTATTAATGTATTTTTAAAGGTTGATAATTCTAAATACATTTGATTAATTACAAATTGGATCGTATTGATTTGTTTTAATATTTTAAATAATTCTTGATCAAAGGCAAATACTGGATTTTCTTTATTCTTTTCAAAATATTTAATCATCATTACAATATCACAATGAACAATATTATGAACATAATGAGGTGCACAACATTTACCCTTCTTTTTACCATAATTGATTTGACAATTACTACGATGAGGGCAAAAATCATATGTACGTTTAACTAAATCTCCCATGAATTCCTTATTAATTCTAGGTTGTTTTAATCTATTTGCTAAAATTAATGACGCATCACGTATCCATGCTAAATATCTAATATACATTTCAATATGTTCCTTACGAACATTGTATTGTTGAATATGTTTACTTATATATTGAATTAAAAAATATTCATTATCTAATAACTTTAAACTTGACATTGAATCCATTGGCATATGTTTAACAATATTTTGTGCTTCATCAGTAACATTTTCATTATCTACACTAAAATTTGCACGATAATCCAATTTCTGAATTGTTTTATCATCAAATACATCAGCTGTTGACATGATTGCATTCATTCTGAATTTATTTTCATACGTAATAATAACATTATTATTACTATCAACAGATTTAATCCAAGAATCTGATGTATTCATTTTATTCTTATTTAATATCTATTAGTTATTATTTAAATACTTTTTTTAGTTTCAATTAATCAATTTTAATCTAATTATATTATATAGAATGACTACAAGATTAAGCTCATATAAGGGTTCTCGTCCAACTGATACATACCAATCAAAATTAACAGAAGGTGATATTGAAGAAAAATTAAAACTGTATAAAAAAATAGATAATATTGACGAAATTGCCAAACTACCTCTTAATACACATATTAGATATTTTTCTGTCACTAAAGATGATAAAGGAAAAAGAATAAAAAAATTTAGATTAGGTGGATTTTTAAATAATAAAGATAATTTTGATAAATATGTTATTTTAACAAATAAAAATGTGTCTTGGTCAGTTGATACAAAAACATCTATACTTTATCGTAAATTAAAGGATGAGGAAATTGATAAAAATATAAATAAAGAAAAAGAGCAAACTGAAGTGTTTAAAGATGAAAATAGTAAATTAAAAGATAATTATGAAAAATTACAAAAAGCATATCATGAATTAGTTGATAAATATACTAGATTAAAAGATAAGTATGATAAGACTAAGACTAATACTGTAAGATAGATAAATTTATTTATTGAACTCTAATATGCGTGAAGAAAATATTAAATTATTATTATTGTGGTATAATAAATGTAAATTATTTTATAAATGCAATCGTGATTCAGCAAATCATTATGATTTTTGGAATAAAATGTTAGGATTTCCTGCAATTATTATTAATTTATTTAATTCAAGTTCTTTACTTGCCAATAATACAAATATGTCTCAAACATTATCATTACTTATTGGTGGTTTAGCATTAGTAGCTACTATTTTATCTGGTGCTCAAAATTATTTTGAATTTTCTAGACTAAAAGATCAACATACTAAAATAATGATCCAGTATTCTGGTATTATTTTTTCAATTGAAAAATTAATAATTACATTTCAAAATGATTTAACATATGATTTAGATGAAGTATCATTAAATAGATTATTAAATGATATTGAAAAATTACGGGAAACATATCTACATTTTCCTGAGAAAATATGGAAACGAAATAATATAGAATTTAGATTAAAATTAGAAGAAATAAATCTTACTACATCTGATTCTGTTAATATGATAATAAATTCATTAAAATCTAAAAAACAAGAAGAACTAGAACGTGTTAATGAAGAACAAGAAGAAACAATTACATATAACAATGATCTTAAAATATCTATTAAATGAATGATTATCTAATAATTTTATAAGGATCAATTTGAGTAAATATTCTCATTTTACAACAATATCTATGAATTCCCATACTTTCAATTAATTCTTTTCTTTTAACAAGTTTTTCTTGTTCAGATATATTTTGCATCATAATTTCACTACTTTTAATTTCATAATCAATCTCAACATCACCTAAGACTTTACCGCATGTGGGACATACTAGATATTTCATTTGCTTATAATATATATAGTAGTATATTTATATATTTACTTTTTCAATTATATATTTTTTAGAAAAAATATATAATTATTTGAGTTTTTTGGCGAAATCAATAATTATTTGAGCTTTTTTGTTTCTTTTTACTTCTTTTTCTACAATAGTTATTATGGGAGAATCTAATGATGAACGTCTTGCTAATTTAAAAAATATAGTATCTAGATATAATAATGTTGATCAACAATATATTGCCGATAGGTTATCAGATTTAATTAATTCAAATTATAAAGATGTTGATTTTAGTTTAACGTATCGAGATATATCAACCGATGCTCAACTTAAAAATTATTTAAATGATACTGTTTATAAAGGTATTTTATATACTATAACCGATCTAAAAGAATATCGTGCATTACAAAAATCTTTATTTAATAATAGTCAGGCTATTGTTAAACCAACTGGTGCGTCTTCGACTAAAGCTAATAAATCTGCTCCAGGTAATGGACAATTAAATGCTCAATTTAATATTGCATTTACTCAACAACTTGATAAAAATAATATGGATAGATTGTTAGATGAAGAAAAAGAATTAGCAAACATGATGCAACAAGAACCACCACCCGAGAAAAAAATAAAATTATTTCATTCATTAACTTTTGCTGAAATTGTTGATAACTTGGCAAATAGTACAGTCCTTTTATTTAAACAAATTTATTCCTTTGATATTAATGGTTTAATGACATCTTATGATAATTATATTTACTATGGAATTATATTTATATTTATGTATGTTATGTTAAAAATGGTATGGCAAGAACTAGAAAATTAATTTAGATAATTAAATTACTTTTAGTTAATATTCTTTTTAGTTGATCTGTTAAATCTCTTAATTTATATGCAGATGTAATTCTGTCATCTAATGTATGTTCAAATGAAGAAAATGTTTCTATAATATCTTCTTTTTGTGATTCTAAATTTTCTTTTATCGTTTTCTTAGGATATAATCTATATTTATTCTGTTCATGTATATCAGCAAATTTTAATAAATTAATATATTGTTTAACTTTGTATAAAAATTGTGAATATACAGGTGGATTATATTTTTTAAAATATGCTACGCTATCAACAAAATTTAATAAAGAAGAATTATTTGTTTCTGTTAATTTATTATTTTCTTGTAATTTTTCTATTTCCATATCTTTCAATTGTGACATATATAAAATAAAAAATATTACTATAGAAATCAACATAAATTGTAATAATGTAATATTCATATAGGTTGACGTATACGCTAAAAATATAATTATTCCTATCCAAATCACTATTTGATTTACAGTAAAATTTTGTAATATATGTAATAGTATTTTATCTAATGTATAATTTTTACTCATAAATATATTGAATAAAAATATTAAATAAAAATATTGACTAACTTAAGTAAATATCGAATATATTATATTAATAGATATATAATATATTTAATATAATATGAGCATCGATCTTAATTTAGATTATATGTTATCTTTAAAAATATTCCTTGAAACAGAATATAATATTGATCCCAATTCTCATTCATCAATTATTAGACATTTATTTAATTTTTTAAAGGATATGGAAATATCTAATGGTGATATAAAAACAGCAATTACGTTATTATATGAAAGTGAAAATCCTGAAAAAGTAGATGAAATGTACTATATTTTAAATCGTTTATTAACTAGACAAACAATAACTACAAACTTATCTGATCTTTTTTCGTCGTATAGATTTGAATCTACTAATATTACAGAAAAAGAAGATGATGAAGAAACAATTAAAGATGATGAAGAAAATAAAGATAAAGAAGAAACAAATGAAGATGAAGAAGATAAAGATGATGAAGAAGATAAAGAAGATGAAGAAGAAACAAAAGAAGAAGAAGATGAAACACCTGAAAATAGACAAAATATTTTATTTCAATCATTAATAGATCAATATACTAATGAACTTATTAATCCTGCTAATGTATTAAATTATTTTACAACAAATTTAAATAATATGAATGCAAATAATATTGCAAATTTTCAATTAATATATACATCACCCGTTCAAAGAATAATATCTCCTCTTAATTTTACTTTTTATACTGATATGATTACTTTTAATGAGCCTATTAATACTATAGAACAAAATTCTGATCCTAGAATTGTAACTCATGAAAATGGTAAAGAATCACTATCTCAAGAATCATTAGATGCAAATACAACAGTAGAAACATTTTCTATTTTAGATCCTAGTATTAAGGAAAAATATGATTCTTGTCCTATTTGTTTTGATGATTTCAAAGATGAAAATATTGTGCGAAAAATTCAATGTACACATATATTTCATAAAGACTGTATTGATCCATGGTTACTAAATGAAAATTATAAATGTCCTGTATGTCGTAAGAATACATTATCAGACAAGCCTTAATATAAAGAGAAATGAATATATATATTAGACTAAAAACAAATTATAAATATACAATGACCAAAGTGACCAAGACTAAAAAAGCCAAAATTGTTGAACCTGAGCCGGAAATAAATTTACTTTATAAGATTAAATTACAAAATATGGTAACCCATGTTGATAATTTAAATATTATTAGTATTCAAAATGATGATTTAAAAGCTAGTATTGAAAAAGTAGAAGAATTAATTAGTATTAAAAAAGCAGAAAAACAACAAAATATAAAACTTCCATCTGAAATTACAAATCATTTTAATAATAAGCCATGGATTCGGATACCCTATCCGATACGTGAAATTAAGCTCATAGAGTACACCACAACTAAAGATATGAATAAAGAGACGAAAGATAAATTATTAAAATTATTGTATGAAAAGAAACTTACATCAAAAGTTGTTGTTTATAATCAAACGACTGGAATAATTGATGATATTAGTATTGAATTAGAATAATGGTTTTGTCATACACACTATTCGTGTCATACACACTATTCGTGTTAATACACATTTTTGATAATAAGAGATTATTATCAAAAACCCTAATTGTTTATTTTTCTTTTATTTATTCCTTATTGTAATATGTTAAATTGCCACATTTAACACATACAAAGTGCAATTTTTACTTTTTAAACTTTTCTAAAATTAGGCCTCTCTATTTATAAATACTTTATTTATAATATTTACTCTCTCTCTCTCTATAAAAAAAATA
>Ga0209829_10000348_pt1 | contig 43351 bp, 40 predicted proteins | sample C_140205_EF_Meta_FD_187311 | JGI IMG/M metagenome (GOLD analysis project Ga0209829, IMG submission 187311) | Freshwater microbial communities from Lake Croche, Canada to study carbon cycling - C_140205_EF_MetaG (SPAdes) (version 2) | ecosystem: Environmental > Aquatic > Freshwater > Lake...
AAGATGACCTGGGCAGATGCCATGGGTCTTATTGTTCTTGAAGGCCTAATTATTCTTGTCTTGGTACTAACTGGATTCCGTATTGCGGTTTTCAAAGCTGTACCTGGTCAATTAAAGATCGCTATCTCAGTTGGTATCGGCCTTTTCATCGCCTTAATTGGATTAGTTGATGCTGGTTTCGTTCGCAGAACTGGCTCAGGTCCTGTCCCTGTAACTCTTGGAGACAACGGCAATCTAGTTGGTTGGCCTGTACTTGTATTCGCATTTGGTCTGTTCTTAATGATCGGATTAACTGTGAAAAAAGTTAAGGGCGCACTTCTAATAGGAATCGTTGCAGCAACTGTGGTTGCTATCGCTGTTGAATCAGCATTCAAAATTGGTCCAAACTTTGATGGTGCAACTGGAACTGTAAATCCAAAGGGCTGGGGCTTAAATGTTCCTGCTATTCCTGATGCAATTGCAGCAACTCCTAAGTTTGACATAATTGGTGATTTCAACCTTCTTGGTGGATTTGACCGTATCTCAATCGTTGCAGCAGTTCTTCTAGTATTCACACTTCTACTAGCTGACTTCTTTGACACTATGGGAACAATGACTGCAATTGGTCACCAAGCAGGACTAGTTGATCGCAATGGCAATGTAGAAGGTGCTGAGCGCATTCTTCTTATTGACTCATTGGCTGCTGCTGCCGGTGGTGCTGGTTCAGTTTCTTCTAACACCTCATACATTGAATCAGCATCTGGTGTTGGAGAAGGTGCAAGAACAGGACTTGCTTCAGTTGTTACTGGAGTTCTATTCCTGCTTACAACCTTCCTAGCCCCTCTTGTTGCAATCATCCCTTACGAAGCCGCTACCCCAGCTCTTGTAATTGTTGGTTTCTTAATGATGAGTCAAATCAAGGGAATCGATTGGGATGATCTTGGAATTGCAATTCCAGCATTCTTAACCATTATCTTGATGCCATTTACTTACAATATTTCTGTAGGTATCGGAGCAGGATTTGTCTCATTTGTAGTTATTAGAGTATTCCAAGGACGCTCAAAGGAAATCCATCCTTTGATGTACCTAGTATCTGGATTATTCATGGTTTATTTCTTGCAATCACCAATTAATATCTGGACTGCATAATCTAAATCTAAGTAAAGGGGCGGACCTTTTGGTTCGCCCCTTTACCATTTAATAGGTTCTAATTTTTTTTCTAATAAACGATTATTAACTTTGCTAAATGGCTTTGATCCAAAAAAACCACGGTAAGCAGAAAGTGGGCTTGGATGGGCGGATTCAAAAAGATCATCCTTGCTGAAGTAATGTGATAACTTTTGTGCCTCATTTCCCCATAAAATTCCTAGAGCTCCGTTCTTCGCGCAATGTTTAATTACGGACTCTGTAAATACTTGCCAACCAATATCTGAATGGGAGTCTGATTTACCCGGCTCAACTGTGAGACTGCGATTAATTAAAAGAACTCCTTGGTTAGCCCAGTCTGATAAATCACCATTATTTCTTTTTATTCCTAAGTCACTCTCTAGCTCCTTATAAATATTTTTTAGGGATGCTGGTAATTTCGTAATACTTGGAGAGACTGAGAACGCCAAGCCATTTGCATAATCTGGGTTTGGATATGGATCCTGGCCGACAATAAGTACCCTGATTGAATTTGGATTACTTGAAAAAGCTGCAAAAATATTTTTCTCACTTGGAAGAAAAACACTAGGTAGTATTTCTGAGATATTACTTAGTGTTTGTAAGTCACTAACTTCATGCCATGGTTTTGGCAGTAGGCCCAATAAGTCAACGGGCACGGGCAAAAAACCGACCGCTCTCGGCCTGAACTGAAATCGCCAAACCATATGCATCTGAGAGATTTTGATCAGTTATTACAGAGTTAATCTCTCCTTGAGCAATTACAGCTCCACTTCGAAGCAGCAAGGCGTGGGTAGTTCCGACTGGAATCTCTTCAATATGGTGCGTCACAATCACTGTTGCAGGTGCTAGTGGATCTTTTGCAAAGGTTTCTATTCTCTTTAACAAATCTTCTCTTCCGCCCAAATCGAGCGATGAAGCCGGCTCATCTAAAAGTAGTAACTCCGGATCTGCCATGAGCGAGCGAGCAATTTGTACCCGCTTTTTTTCCCCTTCGCTAAGTGAGCCAAATAATCGATCCCCTAATTCGCGCACGCCAAGGGCAGTAAGGAGTGCCATTGCTCGGGATTCATCCCATAAGTCATATCGTTCCTGCCAACGACCGAGCATTGCATAGGCGGCGGTTAAGACAACATCCATAACCAATTCATCCGGTGGTAACTGTTCAACTAAAGCAGAAGAGCTCAAACCAATTCTGGTTCTTAACTCAAAAACATCTACTTTGCCGAGTTGTTCACCGAGAATTTTGATAGTGCCAGTTGTTGGGTGAATCAGTGAAGAACATATCTGCAGTAATGTAGTTTTACCTGCTCCATTCGGGCCAAGAATTACCCATCGTTGGCCATCTAAAACATGCCAATCAACCGGGCCAAGGATTACTCGCTCACCTCTGCGAACGCTTATATTTGATAACTCTAATATTGCGCTCATAAGGATGAAAGATACCGCGCCAGATGGGGTAATACGGTTAATCTGACCCAATGCCGAATAAAAATCCCCCTGCCTTTACCGGGCTTATTCTGGTTTCAGGCGAAGACCGTCCTGGAATTACTCAAAGCCTGATGAATGTTCTTTCAGAGTTCGCGGTAAGTGTCGTAGATATTGAGCAACTAATAATTAGAGATCGACTACTTCTAACCGTCTTAATAACGCTTAATGAGGATCATGCTGAAGCGGTTGCCTCCGATCTGCAACTGCTGCAAGAGAAGATTGGCTTAGATATCGCTATCGATTTTGTTCATCATGAGCAATTAATAGCTGATTCAGAGCAACTTAACGTGGTAATTATTGGTGAAAGTATTAATCCGGCACCTATCGCAGCAGTTGCTGATGAAATTGGAAAACTTGGTGGAAATATTCTCGCAATTCGTAGAACCGCAACAACGCCAGTACTTGCATTTGAGCTAAATATTCAAATTCCTAATAAATCTATAAAGGATGTGCAGCGAGCTTTAGCAAAAGTGGCAATTACAAACCGTATCGATCTAGCAGTCGAGCCAAGCAATAGGAGTCGGGAAGCAAAAAGATTGGTTCTACTTGATATGGATTCCACCTTAATACAGCAAGAGGTAATTGACCTTTTAGCAAAGCATGCCGGTAAATTAGACCAAGTTTCAGAAATAACGGCAAAGGCTATGTCCGGTGAATTAGATTTCTCCGAAGCACTATCTGCCAGAGTCGCACTATTAACTGGATTAGATGAATCGGTAATTATTGATGTGCGCAAAGAGATTACTTTGACTAACGGAGCCGAGAAATTGATACAAACTCTTCATAAGCAGGGTCACAAGGTCGGCGTAGTTTCTGGTGGATTTATAGATGTAATTGAACCAATTCTTAAAGATTTGAAGATTGATTACTACCGAGCAAATAAACTACAAATTGCCAATGGAAAATTAACCGGAAAATGTGAAGGTGAAGTGATTGATCGAGTTGCTAAATATAAATCGTTGGTTGAATTTGCAGAAAAAGAAGGTGTTGATCTTTCGCAAACTGTTGCAATAGGTGACGGTGCAAATGATTTAGACATGATTGAGGCGGCAGGTTTAGGCATAGCTTTCAATGCAAAACCAAAAGTGGCTGCTGCCGCGGCAACTACAATTAGTACTTCTGATCTTTCAACAGTCCTATTGTTAATGGGTATTCAACCTAATTCTTAAAACTTTTCTGAGCAAGGTTGCGTAATTTATTCACCATTTCGGCTGGATCACTAGATTTATAAACTGCACTACCAGCAACAAAACAATTAGCACCAGAATTGGCGGCAATTTCAATAGTAGCTTCAGATACTCCCCCGTCGATCTGAAGCAGAGGAATAGGATCTTTACATCTATTGATTCGAGACCTTGCAATTGCAACTTTACTCATTTGCTCACTCATAAATGATTGACCTCCGAAACCAGGTTCAACTGTCATAATTAATAACATATCTATTTCCTCTATGAACTCCTCAACAATAGAAAAATCTGTCGCTGGCTTTATCGCTAACCCAACTTTCGAACCGTTAGATTTAATGTCTAAAATAGTTTGTCGAACATTTTTGGCAGCTTCATAGTGGAAAGTAACCGAATCACAACCATTTTGCGCATACTTAGGAGCGAGATTATCTGGATCTTCAATCATAAGGTGGGCATCAACAGGTAGCGATGAGAATTTGATAATTTCAATTGCTTGCTTAAAATCAAAAGTAAAATTTGGCACGAACTTGTTGTCCATAATGTCTAAATGCAACATATCGGAGACTTCTTTTACTTTATTAATCTCATTTTCTAGATCATCAAAATTGGCGTTGAGAATACTTGGACAGATAAGTACTTGGTTCTTCATATCTAATTTAACCAACCTTCTCGAAAAGAACCATAAACATTCCGTCTGATTGATCTAGGTGTGTCCAAAGCTGCATACTTCCATCATCTTGAAGACCTTGCAGATGGGCGGTAGCAAAAGTAGGGATGGGCAGAATCTTCATATCTGAGTGCGCATCAAGAAAATCAATTACTTGGGCTTTAGTCTCCGCTAAATGAGGTGAGCATGTAACGTAAGCAATAAGTCCACCAGGGTTTAGTAGTAGGTAAGCACTGCTTAATAAATTGCGTTGCAAAGTTACTAATTCCTTCAAATCCTTCAAAGATTTTCGCCACCTAGCTTCTGGCCTTCTTCGTAGTGCGCCAAGTCCAGTACACGGTGCATCCACTAATATCCGATCAAATCTCTCATTAAAATTACTTGAGTCAGTACCATCAAAACTAACAACTTGTTGATTGTTTACAACTCGTTTTACCAACTCTGCGCGATGCGGAATTGGCTCATTCGCAAGAAATCTCGCCGATGGATCCTGCTCCCTTAATGAATTAAAAAGGTATGCAGCTTTTCCTCCAGGACCAGCGCACATATCAAGCCAAGATAGTCCAGGTTGCATTGTTGCTAGAAAATTTTCAACGACAGCTTGCGATCCGCGATCTTGTACGCCTGCCCTTCTCTCAATTATTGGCGCGAACTCAGATGGTATGCCAGATATATTTGCTCCGTTTTGATACCCAGATAATTTAGTAGCACCAGCCTCACACAACTCAGTAATTGTAGATTTACCTGGCCATGCAACTACATCAGGTTCTGCTGGCAAATTATTGGCTTTCAATAGATCTTCTACTTTCTGCCAATCTTTAAGTTGATCATAAAAGGAGGAGATGATCCACTCAGGATGGCTATATTCAATAGAGAGCCTCTGCAAATTTGGCATACTGGTTAGTTCAGACAAATCATTTGTATCGGCTGAAACTTTCCGTAGTATTGCATTCACATAAGATGCCTTCGATTCACCAGCCACCAATTTTGCAACCTCAACTGTTTCAGATACAGCAGCATGATCAGGAACTCGCATTTGCGTCAACTGGTGTATTCCCATTCGAAGAAGATCAACAATTTTAGGATCAAGATCATTAAATGGGCGATCAATAAACTTGGTCAGTATGTAGTCATGGCGACCTTGCATACGTAGTGTTCCATAGGCTAATTCAGTTGTGAAGGCTTTATCGGCAGTATTCATCTTTGATTTTGATAGTAACTCAGGCAGCCTAATGTTTGCGAATGCACCTTCTCGATTTACTTGATGCACTAATTCATATGCTGTAAGGCGAGATGGGTTTGGATTTGGCTTACCCAAGTTGTAAACCAACTCTGCTAGGTAATCCTCTAATGAATTCTGCAGCACTCATCTGTGAGCGGCCTGCAGGAGTTAGCCTCAGAATTTCAATTGCACCATCTAATACACCTACAAATAAACGTTCACCATCAACAACAATTTCTGCTGGTTTAATTTGGTTTGGGACTGAGACTGAACCTAACGAATCTATTTTAATTCTTGACTCTCCCAGCAAACTCCACACCCCAGGATTACTAGATAGAGCGCGAAATCTATTCACAACTTGATTAGTACTCTGTCCCCAATCTAACTTTCCATCGTTTTTACTTATTTTTGGTGCCAAAGTAATTCCATTAGATGGTTGTGGTGTTGGAGTTACACCCTCAGAAATGAGTTCGATGCTCTTTAATGCAAGATCGGAACCAATCTGACTTAACCTATTTAGCACCTCATCTGAATTTTCTTTTTCATCAATTGGCGTTGCTTGTTCTAAATACACCGGTCCAGTATCCATTCCCTTATCCAATTTAAAAACAGTTATTCCAGTTTGTTTATCACCGCTAAGAATTGCCCACTGAACTGGCGCAGCTCCTCGCCAGCGAGGTAATAAGGAGAAATGAACATTAATCCATCCAAATTTTGGTATATCAAGCAATCCAAGTGGAATTATTCGTCCGTAAGCAATTGTTATGACAATATCCGGTTTAATATTGTCAATTATCTTTTGAAGGTCATCGTTATTAACGGGTTTTTCTATATTTATATCCATTTTATCAGCCCAGATTGCTAACTCGTTTGCAACTACATGCATTCCACGTCCAGTGGCCTTGTCTGGATTAGTCAATAAAAAAAGTAATTGATGATTATTGCTTGCCTTTAATGCCGAGATCAACGGGATTGCTACTGGCGAAGAAGAAGCCACTACAACCTTCAATTTACTACAGTCCTAAACCGAAAGTGGAGTGAGGTGAGACTTTAATTGTTGGCGATTGACCAGATTCACTTGCTAACCCAAACCATTCAGATTCACGTATCTCTTTCATCGCAATTTTACGCTGTTCAGATTTCATACGATCGATGAAAAGAACCCCATTTAAATGATCAGTTTCATGCTGAAGGCATCTTGCAAGTAACTCAGTTCCTTCCACAATTATTGGTTCGCCATGCATATTAAAACCTTTAGCAACTGCTCGAAATGCTCTTGGTGTTTCATAAACTAGATCTGGAAAAGATAAACAGCCCTCCTCACCCTCTTGCATCTCATCACTTAAATCTAGGGATGGATTAATAAGGTGACCAATTTCATCATCTATATCCCAAACGAAAACTCGGAGTGGAACACCTATCTGTGGTGCGGCAAGACCAGCCCCAGGTGCGGCTTGCATAGTTTGAGTTAGGTCTTCAACCAGCTGCCTTAACTCTTTATCAAAATCAACTACTAAAGAAGCCGGAGTAACCAATACCGGATCTCCGAACAATCTGATTGGTTGAATAGCCATAAGTAAATGATACTTCAGTTGGAGGGGCTATAAATCAAATGGGTCAAATCGGATCTTGAATATTTTCCGTCGTTTTACTGCCTGCACCTTAGCTACATCATCTAAAAGGTCAACAAGAAGTGACCCTTCAACTAGTTTTACTCGAATCAATAATTTACTTTTAAATCTGTCAATTGCTACCGGACCAGTAATTTCATAGCTTTTACTATTTCTTAAATTTTCTGCAAACTTTGAAATCTCTTCCTTATCTCCTTCTACTACCGCTACTCGATAATATGGCGGAAGTTTTGCTTTCTCTCTGTTACTTAAATCAGAAAGAGAGTTCGCCATTGAATCTGCTCGTAGTAAAGATTGGACTGCTGGATGATGGTTTGGAAGTGATAAATAGATCTCTGCAGTACTGCTTGCTTTGCCCAACAGTGAAAACCAATGAAACTTAGCAAATTCTTCTGCTCTTAATGAAGGTCGATTAAAAATCTTCTCACCATCTAACATCACAATAGCTGAATAAATACCATTTGGTTCAGACCCAGTTGTTGCAATAACTATGTGCCGCCCACTCGGCACTACATCAATCTGTTTATTTCCAGATGAGACAAGAATTGGAATTTTAGGTATCGCCTTACCAATTTCCTCCGCTGTTCTTTCAATACCTTTCGCGATTACAAACGGTCGAGTATCGCCACAGAATGTACATTTCCAGTCATTGAATTCCTTTTTACATAGATAACAGGTAGGAATCTTCCTCGAACCATCGATTTGTAGCTTTCCACCGCACTCACAATTCGCATTATTTCGACATCTAGAGCAGAGAAATAGATTTGCATAACCTTTCTCTGCAACTGATACAAGTGCATTGCCAGAAGAGATTCCTTTCTTTATCGAAAATATATATGAGTTGCCATTTTCACTAGTGAAGAATTTTTGGCTAATCTTTCTTCGGTACATCTTTTTATCCAACCAACCGATTTCAATCAATCTAGCAATCTCAAGTGAGTGGGAAGCAGATATAAATATAAGAGAGGTATTGTTGTCACGTAATAAAGTAACGTCACGGGTATTCCAACCGGGAGCATGAATTTCGTAATGAGATTCATCTAGATCTGAAAGAACAATTACTGTTGCGTTTTTCTCTAAGTGAGTAAATGCGCCACTTCTAGTACTTATTATTACTGAAGGTGAGTTGTATCTACTTCTCAAAAAGTTTCGATACCTAACACTCTTACTTAGATGAGAGCCTAACTCAACTACTCCTTCGCCGAATACGCTACTAAGCAATGCTGTTAGATAGGTAATATCTTTCTCATCTGGGACTAATAAAAGAACTTGGCTAACTTGGGCTCTAAGTTTTACAACCTCAACTAGAAACCAGTTTGGGTCTACAGCTAAAGGAAAACTGATCCCCCATTTAATACGTTGCTTTCCTAATAACTGGCCATAATCCGCTCTGCCAATAATTTCCCGAATTTCTGGTGACTCATATGGCGGAAGTACTCCGTTTATTTCATTATTAACTAATACCTTCTCCTCTTTTAAAACACGTCCAGGTATTGATGAATTTAAAATCGACCAAAAACTACCGCCAAATCTATTTCTCACACTTTCGACATGTTCGAGCATGCTTTTGCTCACTAATCCACTTGGCGATGCTAATTCAAGTATAGGTTTGAGTTTCTTATCTTGATCGCTTTTATCCTTTCGCTGAATAATGATTCCTTCAGCTTTTGCATTTCCAAAATCAACTACTACTTTGCTACCTACAACCGAATCAGCATCTAATATCTCTGGAACCAGATAATCATAAATACCTTCTAAATGTGAAACGGGAGTATTTACTAAAATTGATGCAATTGGTAAATGTTTTGCTATCGGAGAAGAACCTTGCGGTACTTTTGCAATGGCCTGCCGTTTAAGTTTAAGTGGAGCTGCCACTGCTTATTTAACTAGTGCCTTAAGCGCGTTAGCTCGATCTGTTTTCTCCCAAGAAAAATCTGGTAACTCTCTTCCGAAGTGACCATAAGCAGCAGTTTTCCCATAGATTGGGCGTAGCAAATTTAAATCGCGAATAATTGCGGCGGGACGAAGATCAAAAACTTCTTTTACTGCATCACTTATTTTACCAAGATCAAATTTCTCAGTCCCAAATGTTTCAATAAATAATCCAACTGGCTGAGCCTTACCAATTGCATACGCAACTTGGACTTCACATCGATCTGCTAAACCAGCAGCGACCACATTTTTTGCAACCCAGCGCATGGCATATGCTGCAGATCTATCTACCTTAGATGGATCTTTGCCTGAGAATGCGCCACCACCATGGCGAGCCATACCGCCATAAGTATCAACAATTATCTTTCTGCCAGTAAGTCCGGCATCGCCCATTGGTCCGCCAATAACGAAACGACCAGTTGGATTAATAAGCAATCTCACATTTGAAAAATCAATATTTAAATCCTTAATAATTGGATCAATTACATACTTTTTAACCTCTGGAGCTAATTTCTTTTCTAAATCCACATCTGGTGCATGCTGGGATGAGATAACAACAGTATTAAGGGCAACTGCCTTGTCACCTTGATACTCGATTGTTACCTGCGTTTTTCCATCAGGTCGAAGATATGAAAGCGTGCCATCTTTTCTAACTTTGGTAAGTTGCTGAGCTAATTTATGAGCCAATGAAATAGGAAGTGGCATTAACTCTGGCGTATCAGTGCACGCATACCCAAACATTAATCCTTGATCACCGGCTCCTTGTAGATCTAAAGGATCAGCTGATGATGAGACTCTGCTTTCAAATGCATCATTAACGCCTTGTGCAATATCTTGGGATTGTTGACCTATTGAGATAGAAACTCCACAGCTATTTCCATCAAATCCCTTTTCGGATGAGTCATATCCGATCTCTAAAACAGTATCACGAACTATATTCATTACATCTGCATAGCCATTAGTAGTTACTTCACCAGCAACATGAACTTGACCAGTCGTTATTAAAGTTTCAACTGCAACCCGACTCTTGGAGTCTTGAGATAGTAGTGAATCTAATATGGCATCTGATATCTGATCTGCAATCTTGTCTGGATGTCCTTCAGTAACTGATTCAGATGTAAAAAGGCGATTTTTCATGGGCTCAACCTAACTTACTTACTAATTGATCCAGCAATATATCCGAGAGCGTGTCTTTAGATATTTCAGGTACTTCGATCACATTCTTCTCTTTATCGATGATTAATCCCTGGGTTTTGTCACTGCCGAAGATTGCCCCACCGGAAACATTATTAACATAAATTAGATCAAGTGATTTACTAGCCAATTTTGTAAATCCGCTTAGCTCAAGATCTTTAATATCGGTATATGTTTCAGCAGCAAACCCAATTATTACCTGTAAATCTTTTTTTGATTTTGCAAGCGATAATAAAATATCTGGATTCTTATCTAACTCAAGAGTTTTCAATGAATCCTTCTTAACTTTTTCATCTGAATAATTAAGTATTTTTGCATCCGCTACTGCTGCGCTCATAATCAATGCATCACAGTGTGGGAACTCAACGGCAAGAACAGCCGCCATTTGTTCTGCCGTTTCAACTGCAGTTGTTGTTATACCCTCAATTAAAGGTAAATCGGTATTAGCTGTTACGAGATGAACTTGCGCACCTCTACTGGCAGCTGCCATCGCTAACGCAAAACCTTGTTTACCAGAGGATCTATTTCCAATAAATCTAATTGGATCAATTGGCTCTCTAGTGCCACCCGAAGTAATAAGTAGGCGTTTGCCAACTAAATCAGCTGTTTGTAGCGCAACTTTGCTAATTTCTGAAATTATCTTTGAACTATCTGGGTACCTACCAACACCATAATCTGCACCAGTCATCCGGCCTTCATCAGGTTGGATAATCACAAAGCCACGTTCGGTAAGAATCTTTACATTACTTACGGTGGCAGGATTGCTCCACATTTCTGGGTGCATTGCTGGAACTAAAATTTTTGGTGAGGTAGATGCTAAAACAATATTTGTTAACAAATCATCTGCTCGGCCGGAGGCTAATTTTGCTAACAAATCTGCAGTTGTTGGCGCGATTACGATTAAATCACTCTCTTTAGCCATAGATATATGCGGAACGTTTTCAACATCAGACCATAGATCTGTAATTACTTTACGACCAGATAGCGCTTCCCAAGTTGCTTTACCAACAAAATTTAGGCTTGCAGCAGTTGGGACAACATCGACAATAAATCCTTCATCCTGCAAGCGACGCAGTAGATCGCATGACTTATAAGCCGAAATACCTCCGGCTACACCAAGTAGTAGTTTGCGACCACGGGGAAACATGGGCAGATAATTAGCTGGCTGAATCAGCTGGCTTTGGTTCCAAATTTTCGATGGTTAGTAAGCCTTCATTAATTTCACGAAGTGCAATTGATAATGGTTTCTCATGAACATAGGTTTCAACAAGGGGGCCAACATATTCAAGTAAGCCTTCGCCAAGTTGTGAGTAATAAGCATTGATCTGACGAGCACGCTTTGCTGCATAAAGAACTAGGCTGTATTTTGATCCAGCTTTATCTAACAGGGCATCAATTGGTGGATTAGTTATTCCATCTAATGCTTGATTGGTCATTGAAGTACCCCTTAAAAGTAAACTGATTAGCGAAGGGCTAAAGATACCAGTTCTTCAACTGACTGCTCTACCTGGTGATTTACAACCACATGATCAAACTCAGTTGCCGCTTTCAGCTCCTCCCGCGCACGATCTAGGCGGGTTTGAGTGGAGTGCTGCGATTCAGTTCCTCGATTTACTAGCCTGGTAGTCAACTCCTCCCAGGATGGAGGTTCGATAAAGACCAAAATAGCATTTTTTGAATTTTTGCGAACCTGCCGTGCACCATTTAATTCAATCTCTAGTATTACATTTTTTCCAGCCAAAAGTGCTTCATCTACCGCTTTCTTTGGCGTTCCATACTTTGCTCCGGCAAAGTTTGCCCACTCAAGAAATTCATCTTGCTTGACCATTTGCTCAAATTGTTCATCTGAAACAAAATGATAATCAACTCCGTCTACTTCACCGGTCCGCATCTTTCTGGTGGTTGCAGAGATTGAAATCCAAAATCGCTCATCGCCTCTTAATTTATTTGTAATTGTACTTTTGCCAACACCACTAGGTCCGGACACAACTAATAATTTTCCGCTTTTGCGAGAGTTCTTAATCAATAGAAACTCCTGCCTTAATAGCTCTAATTGCCGATGCCCGACCCCGCCAATTCTACGCGATGGTGAGATACCAGTTCTTTCTAAAATAATCTCAGCCCTAGATTGACCTATACCGGGAACAGATTGGAGTAAATCAACTAGTTTCATACGAGTAATTGATTTTCGGTCATCGACAAATAGATCAAAAAAGAATATCTCACCCTTTGTAATCTGCTCTTTTACCTTAGCCCGTTCTTGTCTAGCTGCCACAGCCCGCTGCCCAGCTTTACGTCTTGACCGACGGCTTAATCGAGGTGGCAACATATTAGCCAAGGGTACTGGCGATTTGCTCAATCTTTTTGCGCATCATTGTGTCAGAACCATCCCACATAGAGGTGATCGATCTACCAATCACTACAAAATCAGCACCAGCAGCTATCGCATCCTTTGGTGACATGATCCGAACTTGATCGCCCGCATCATCACCTTCAACCCGCACGCCCGGTGTTATTAATACTGCATCTTTTGAAATTGCACGCAAAGATCCAACCTCAAATGGCGAACTTACTAATGAAGTAGCTCCTGACTTAAGTGCCATTTGTGCCCAATTTTTTGTGGTCTCTTCAATCGTAGATTTCTGACCCATTAAATCAAACTCTGATTGAGAAAAGGAAGTTAAGACAGTTACCGCAGTGATTGATCCATTTGGCAGTGCATCTGATGCAGCCTTAATCATTTTACTGCCACCAGATGCATGAACTGTTAGAAATTTTGGTGCTAAATCACTAACTGACTCAACCGCACCCTTAACTGTATTTGGGATGTCATATAACTTTAGATCTAAAAATAACTCGAACTCTGCAACCTGGCGCAACCGCTTAATACCATCGCCACCATGATGTAGATAAAATTCAAGCCCAATCTTGTAGTGATCAATCAAATCATTTGAAGCTTTAATCCAACTTGCTGCCTGAGATAGATCCTTAGTATCTAGGGCAAGAATTATCGGTAGCTTCATTAAATTCCCCGATGGGCAAAACCGATTGCATCTCGAAAATCATTAAACCCTTTTTGAGTAAGTAACTCTGCTAATTCTTCTTTTATTTGCATAGCTACATTTGGATTTCCAAAGGTTGCCGTTCCAATGGAAACCGCACTTGCGCCAGCCAAAATTAATTCAAGTGCATCCCGACCACTTGCAACGCCACCCATGCCGACGATTGGTATATTAGGAAAAGCTTGGTGAACTTGATAAATAGCACGAACTGCAACAGGCCTAATGGCAGGGCCTGATAAACCGCCAGTCTTTCCGGCCAACTTTGGCTTCATGGTGTTTGTATCAATAACCATTCCAAGCAATGTATTTATTAATGCCAGCCCATCAACTCCAGCATTAATTACAGATGCCGCAATCTCAACAATATCGGTTACATCCGGTGATAACTTTGCAACTATTGGTAGTTCCCCACCGATATTTCTTCTAACTGCTTCAATCACCGCAACAGCTGTGTCAGGATGACAAGCAAAAACCTGTCCACGATTTTCCACGTTAGGGCATGAGATATTTACTTCAACTGCACTAATGCCAGATACCGCTCGCAATCTACGGGATAAGACTCCATACTCATCGACAGTTTCACCCGCAATTGAAACTATTATTTTAGCTTTCTGTTCAACTAGCCATGCAATATCTTTCTCTAGGAATGTATCTATACCCGGGCCTTGTAAACCAATTGAATTAAGCATCCCACTTGGTGTCTCTGCCATTCGTGGTGTTGCACGGCCAGTCCTAGGTTTAGTCATAATTGATTTAGTTACGATTGCACCGAGTTCACTCAATGGAAAAAACTGCGATAATTCTTGACCAGAACTGGCGCATCCACTTGCGGTAAAGATTGGGTTAGAAAATCTCTTGCTACCAATCTTTGTTGAAAAATCCAGTGTTGACATAGTTATAACCCATCCAAAACTGTTTTTTTATCCCAGATAATCTCAGCGCCATCCATTACTGGACCATCAATACAGGTGCGTACCATTTTTATGCCATCTTCATGTTTTATTGGTACAACACAGGTCATACAAACCCCAACACCACATGCCATCGCTTCCTCAACTGCGCACTGATGCGCCAAATCAAACTCATCAGCAATTTTGGCAATTGCACCAAGCATCCCCATCGGTCCACAGGAGTAAATAACCTCAGTCCCAAACTCACGAATTAAACGCGGAATTGCCTCACTTATCTGGCCATGTATGCCAGTGCTTCCATCATCAGTGGTTAGAGTTAAAGAAGAAACACTTCGCTTGCCCTCAAGTGGGGCGTAAATTTTGTTAGCAGTGCTGGCACCTAAAACCATATCAACCCGACAACCACGATTTTTTAGCAGCTCAGCAAGAGCAAATAATGGTGCAGAACCATACCCGCCACCGATTAACATTGTGTTCGCATTTGTGGTTGGGATTCCAAATGCAGTACCAAGTGGACCAATTAGATCAATGAAATCACCAACAATTCTTGAACATAGCCACTTACTTCCCTCGCCATGGGGGGCAATCACTAATTCAATACTTCCACCCATTGGGCCCTTATCAATTGCTCGATAAATCGCAAAAGCTCTTCTTAGTATTAATGAGGAGTGGGATCCACCAACAGATATTGCAACAAAATTACCTGGCCGACAGTGCACTGCCATATCACCAACAGCAAAAACCATATGATGATACGGTCCAACTTTTTTATTGCTAATTACTTCTGCACTTATTTGAACTGCATTTTTATTTATCTTCTGGGGAATCATTACTTCATCCATTCTTGAAGTGATTTAATTCCAAAATCATCTTTCTGAAGAGCAGAAATCCCCGCAACAGCTGCTTTAAATCCTGGAATTGTCGTAATGCATGACACTGATCTTGATACTGCAGCTGTTCTAATTAAGAATCCATCATGGCGAGATCCTCTACCCAGCGGAGTATTAATCACAAGCTGCACTAAACCTTTAGTAATGACATCGTTTGCAGATAATTGATTTGAATTTGTGTCAGAGTTTTTTCTCACAAGCTCAGATGGAACACCTTTTTGAGCTAGAAATATGTTTGTGCCAGATGTGCTATAAATTTTAAAACCAAGTTCATGTAGATCCCTTGCTGCTCTCCAACCAGGTTCTTTATCCCGCTCTGAAAGAGAGATAAAAACTGCACCTGATTTAGGTAATGGCCCAAAAGCTGCAGTTTGGCTCTTTGCAAATGCCAGACCAAAATTACTTGCAATACCCATAACCTCTCCGGTTGATTTCATCTCTGGCCCAAGAACCGTATCGATTCCGGTTCCATCGATTCTTCTAAACCGGTTGAATGGCAAAACTGCCTCTTTTACTGAAACACCATTTGCGTGACCATCACCAGTCTTAGGCAAAATCTCTTCTGCGCGAAGCTGTGGAATCTTTACTCCAGTTGCAATTAACGCTGCCGCCTTTGCTAGTTGCGCTCCAGTTGCTTTAGCAACAAACGGGACGGTTCGAGATGCGCGTGGATTAGCCTCTAGAACATATAATTTTTTCGGGCTGCCACTAACAGCAAATTGAATATTTATTAGTCCTAAAACACCAACATCTTTTGCAATCTTCTCAGTAGCTTGCCTTATTTCAACAAGTAACTCTTTAGTTAACGATATGCTGGGAATTACGCAGGCTGAATCTCCAGAATGTATTCCCGCCTCTTCAATATGTTCCATTACTCCAGCTAAATACAGTTCAGAACCATCGTATAAAGCATCAACATCAATTTCTATTGCATCATCCAAAAACTTATCAATTAAAACTGGGTGATTTGGTGTTACCGCCGTTGCTGCTTCAATAAATCCTTGTAAAGATTCTTCATCATAAACAATCTCCATTCCTCGGCCGCCTAATACATATGAAGGTCGCACTAAAACTGGATATCCAATATCGCTTGCAATCTTTGTTGCTTCTTCGTATGAATTTGCCATTCCATATTTAGGCGCTGAAATATTATTTTGCTTTAGAATCTCGCCAAATGCTCCGCGCTCCTCTGCCAGATCAATTGCATCAGGTGAGGTGCCAAGAATTCTTACCCCTGCCTCCATTAACCCTCTAGCTAAACCAAGTGGAGTTTGACCACCTAATTGTGCAATCACGCCAAGAATTGGACCTGCTTTACTTTCTGCCTCAATCACCTCTAAAACATCCTCAAGTGTTAAAGGTTCGAAGTAGAGGCGATCTGAAGTGTCGTAATCAGTTGAAACAGTTTCGGGATTGCAATTAATCATTATCGTTTCGTAACCGGCCTTACGCAGTGCAAATGATGCATGTACGCACGAATAATCAAATTCAATACCTTGTCCGATTCGGTTGGGTCCGCTTCCAAGAATTATTACTGCTTCTTTAGTGCGAGGTAGAACTTCACTCTCCTCATCATATGCAGAGTAATAATAAGGAGTTAAAGCAGCGAATTCACCGGCACAGGTATCAACAGTTTTATATACCGGATGCAGATTAAAGCTCAGGCGCGTTTGTTTAATTTGTGATTCAGTAACATTCCGTAAGTTTGCAATCTGTAGATCGGAGAATCCCATCATTTTTGCAGATCTAATTATCTCTTTTGTTAACTCACCAGAGTTTTTCAATTCCTGAGCCTCAAGGTTAATCAAATTTATCTGCTCTAAAAACCATGGATCAATCTTTGTGGCTTGAAATACTTCCTCAATACTCGCGCCTAAATGCATCGCTTGTTGAACCTGCTGTAATCGAAATTCAGTTGGTGTGGTCATCTGTTTCATTAACTCTGCAAGATTTCCATCATTCCAGATGAAACTCGCCCCATTTTTTTCAAGTGACCTAAGTGCCTTTTGCATTGCCTCCGGAAAACTTCGACCAATAGCCATAGCCTCGCCAACACTTTTCATAGTTGTAGTCAGCCGTGAATCTGCTTCTGGGAACTTTTCAAATGCAAACCTTGGAACTTTAACAACAATGTAATCAAGAGATGGTTCAAATGATGCTGGAGTAGATTTCGTTATGTCATTATCAATCTCATCTAATGTGTAACCAATAGCTAGTTTTGTCGCAATTTTAGCAATTGGAAATCCAGTTGCTTTTGAGGCAAGTGCTGAAGATCTTGAAACTCTTGGATTCATCTCAATAACAATTATTCGACCATCTGCTGGATTTACTGCAAACTGAATGTTGCAACCACCGGTGGCAACTCCAACCTCTCTAATAATTGAGATCGAAAGGTCTCTTAGCCTCTGATATTCAACATCAGTTAAGGTCATTGCAGGTGCAACAGTTATTGAATCTCCAGTGTGAACGCCCATTGGATCAATATTTTCGATACTGCAAACGATCACCACGTTGTCTTTATGATCACGCATTACCTCAAGCTCATACTCTTTCCAGCCAATAATGGATTCCTCAAGCAGTACTTCAGTTGTTGGGCTATGACGTAGTCCAGCTCCTGCAATTTGCTGAAGATCAGATTCGTTGTAAGCAATTCCAGAGCCAAGACCACCCATAGTGAAGGAGGGGCGAACTACCACCGGGTATTTCAATTCAACAACAGCTGAAAGACAATCTTGCATCGAATGACAAATCTTTGATTTGGCTGATTCTCCCCCAATTGTTGCTACGATTTTCTTAAATACCTCACGATCTTCACCACGCTTAATTGCATCAATATCAGCACCGATTAGTTTTGCTCCAAATTTTTCAAAAGATCCCCGCTCATATAACGCCATCGCAGCATTTAATGCAGTCTGGCCCCCCAATGTTGCAAGTACAGCATCAGGTCTTTCCTTATCTAGTATTTTTTCAATGACCTCTGGGGTAATTGGCTCTATGTAGGTAGCATCTGCAAATTCTGGATCGGTCATAATTGTGGCTGGATTTGAATTGATCAAAATAACTCTAATACCTTCACTTCTAAGTACGCGGCATGCTTGTGTGCCGGAGTAATCAAATTCGCAAGCTTGTCCAATAACAATCGGTCCGCTACCGATTACTAAAACGCTCTTAATCGAATTATCTCTAGGCATTACTTTCCTTTAAACCCAATTTTGGTTCACCCATCAAATTAACAAATCTTTCAAAAAGGTATGCAGCATCATGTGGTCCAGCGGCAGATTCTGGATGATATTGGACTGAGAAAGCTGGAATTGAAATCATCTCTAAACCTTCAACAACTGAGTCATTCAATGAGATATGTGTTACCCGGCCATTGCCATAAACAGTTTTAAACTCATTCTCTTTAGGTGCGGCAACAGCAAAACCATGATTGTGGGCTGTGATCTCAACCTTGCCAGTGGTTAAATCAATAACCGGTTGATTAATACCACGATGACCAAATGGCAACTTATAGGTTTCAAACCCTAATGCTCGACCAAGAATCTGATGGCCAAAACAGATTCCAAAAAATGGAATCTCCTCAGTTAAAACATTTCTAACAAGCTCTACAACATCAACCATAGCTGCGGGATCACCTGGTCCATTTGATAAGAAGACTCCATCAGGTGAAAGTTTTTTAATATCTGCAAAAGTTGTTGAAAGCGGTAATACATGCACTTCAATTCCAAGATTTGCCATTGCTTTAGGTGTGGCACCTTTGATTCCCAAATCAATTGCTGCAACTTTAAATCGAGTTGTGACACCTTTCGGTGGGTAAACCACATAAGGCTCTTTAGTTGTGACATCGGCTGCTAAAAATGCCCCACTCATAGAGGTAGTTTTTCGAACCTTAGTTACCATCTCTTCACGAGTTAATTTAGTATCACTGAATATTCCGACACGCATTGCCCCACGATCACGCAGGTGACGGGTTAATGCCCTGGTATCAATCCCCTGTATACCAACAACCTTATAATCAATTAGCTCTTGTTCTAAACTTTTTTCACTACGCCAATTACTAGAAATTGGTGAAGGATTTCTCACCACAAATCCAGAAACCCATATCTTTTTTGACTCCTCATCATTTTTATTCATTCCGGTATTTCCGATATGTGGTGCGGTCATAACCACAATCTGCTTGTGATATGAAGGATCTGTTAAAGTCTCTTGATAACCAGTCATGCCGGTTGAGAAAACAGCCTCGCCAAAGGTCTCGCCAATCTGTGCCCAAGAGAAGCCTTCAAATATTCGGCCATCATCTAAAACTAGATAGGCAGCAGATCGATTATTCATTACTACCATTTACTAATTTGCCACTTGATAAGACAATTTTTCCGTTGTAGATAACATCTGAAATAACACCCGGAAGCGTCATCTGATCAAATGGAGTGTTCTTACTCTTTGACTTCAACTTATCTCGCTCAACCTGCCAGCTTGCAGCGGGGTCAATCAGAATTAGATTTGCAGGGCTTAACTTGGAGATTGTCTGTCCCTGTTTTTCATAACCAGCAATTTGAGCAGGCTTTATTGACATACGATCAACTAAATCACTCCAGCTCATTAATTTACTTTCAATCATGGTTTTGATAACAACTGATAAGGATGTTTCAAGTCCAACCATTCCAAATGCTGCCGCTTGCCATTCACAATCTTTATCCTCTACTGGATGTGGGGCGTGATCTGTGGCAACAATATCAATTACTCCCTCGGCTAAGCCTTCACGGAGTGCCATCACATCTTTTTGAGTACGAAGTGGCGGATTTACCTTATAAATTGGGTCATAGTTTTCAACCAACTCATCAGTGAGTAAAAGGTGGTGTGGGGTTACTTCAGCTGTTACCTGAATTCCTCTTTGCTTTGCCCACCTGACTAATTCAACACCGCCTGCGGTCGTTAGGTGGCAGATATGTAATCTAGATTGAACATGCTCTGCTAGTAAAATGTCTCTAGCAATTATCGCCTCTTCTGCAATTGCAGGCCATCCCGGTAAACCAATTCGTGCTGAGACACTTCCCTCATTCATTTGGGCGTTAATAGTTAATCTTGGTTCTTGCGCGTGTTGGGCAATAATCCCATTAAATGTTTTTACATACTCAAGTGCTCTACGCATTATGAGCGGATCAGAGACACATTTTCCATCATCACTAAATATTCTTACCTTAGCAATCGAATCAGCCATTGCGCCTAATTCGGCAAGTTGCTCGCCATTTAAAGCTTTTGTAACAGCACCAATTGGATTCACATCACATAAGCCAGCAGTTTTTCCTAATCTAAATATCTGTTCAACTACACCTGCAGTATCAGCAACGGGATTTGTATTAGCCATCGATGAGATCGCGGTATAGCCGCCAGAAACAGCGGCTTGTGAGCCAGTAAGAACTGTCTCGGCATCCTCTCGTCCTGGCTCCCTAAGGTGGGTATGTAAATCTACTAAACCAGGTAATAGCATCTTTCCGGTCGCATCAATTCCATCCACTGATTTATTTCCGGAGGCCTTATTTATATTTGTTATAACCCCATTACTTATCTCAATATCAACCAAACTTGCATCAGCTAATTTAGCGTTATTAATTTTTATCATTTGCTATCACCCAACTGTGCGCCACCAAGTAATTCATACAAAACTGCCATTCGAACCGCAACACCGTTTTTAACCTGATCAATAATTACAGATTTAAGATCATCAGCACTTTCAGCTGAGATCTCAAGTCCACGATTCATAGGACCTGGGTGCATGACAATTGCATTTTTAGAAAGTTTAGATAAGCGAGTTGAGTTAAGTCCATATCTGCGAGAGTACTCACGTTCGGTGGGAAAAAATGAGTCCGCCATTCGTTCCAATTGAATTCTAAGCATCATTACTACATCACATTTTTCAATCTCACTATCAAGATCATATGAGATTTTTACTGGCCAATCACTTACCCCTACCGGTAATAAGGTTGGCGGAGCGACTAAGGTCACTTGTGCTCCTAATTTTGTTAAGAGTAAGACATTACTTCTAGCAACTCTTGAGTGAAGTATGTCACCGACTATTAAAACCTTAACTCCAGTTAAATCTTCTTTATCATTTCTTAAATGTTGCTTAATTGTGAAGGCATCAAGTAATGCTTGGGTTGGATGCTCATGAGTTCCATCACCAGCGTTAATTACCGCTGCCTGGATCCACTGTGTGTCTGCCAAACGTTTTGCTGCTCCTGAACTGCCATGCCTAATGACAACCGCATCCGCTCCCATTGCTTGCAGAGTTTGAGCAGTATCTTTTAAACTCTCACCCTTACTTACTGACGATCCTTTCGCAACAAAATTTATAACATCAGCTGATAATCTCTTTGCTGCGGTTTCAAAACTAATTCTTGTTCGAGTTGAATCTTCGAAAAATAGATTCACAACTGTCTTGCCTCTTAGAGTTGGCAGTTTCTTATTTGGTCCATCGGTAATGGCTGCTAACTCTTTTGCGGTTGAAAGTAGATTCAAAGCCTCATCTTTGGTCAGATCTGCGGCAGATAGAAGGTGGCCGGAGATCATTTGATCAACTCCACTAGATCTTCTTCGTCATACTCAGAAAGGTGAACCTTCACGTTTTCACTGATAGAGGTTGGAATATTCTTTCCAACATAATCAGCCCGAATTGGAAGCTCTCGGTGCCCTCGATCTACTAAAACCGCTAGTTGAACACTCTTTGGCCGTCCAAGTTCACCTATCGCATCAAGGGCAGCTCTAATAGTTCGACCTGAGAACAAAACATCATCTACTAAAACCAGATCCTTTCCTTCAATCCCACCTGGTGGCAGCTTGGTTGGAAGAAGTGGTTTAGGTGGACGTAGTCTTAAATCATCTCGATGCAAGGTTATATCTAAAACACCGGTTGCAACTGGACCCTCAATTTCAGAAATGAATCCACAGATGCGCTCTGCTAAATATGCGCCTCGGGTTGGAATACCCATTAAAACTAAATTATTGATTCCTTGATTATGTTCGATGATTTCATGTGAAATGCGTTTAATAGCCCGATCGATATCGGCGCCCGATAGCAAAATACCCATTTACTTCTCCTTCGCCGCCTCTCTGGACGGATCGTTAAAGGAATCGCCGAATAGTAGCAGAGGCTCTGTGGATATTGAAAACGGCAAATTTCTGGTGTGGCTAACCTGCGGCTATGAACACATATAACCCAGCAGATAAGTTAAGAATGATAAGAAAATCAAAAGGGTGGAGCTTGCAAGATGTTGAGCGAAACTCAAATGGAAAGTGGAAGGCGGTTGTGATTGGCTCTTACGAGAGATCAGACCGAGCAATCTCACTTAGGAAAGCAATCTCCCTCATGGATTTCTACCAAGTACCAATAAGTGAACTTTTCCCACAGATCACTCCAGAGGTAAGAGGAAGGCGCATCTCATTGAATCTAACTAGATTGTCTGAGAACCAGGGAGAGATCGCCGAAAGATTAATGGCGTTTACAAGATCAATTAGTGATCGGCGTAAGGATTGGAATGGCAAGTTATTAACGATTAGAGCAAATGATCTGCAGTTTCTTGCTATTGTTTTAGGTTTAAGTGAATCTGCAACTTTAGATTACTTGGCTGAAACCGAGTTACTCTCTTCCTAAATTGCGATTGAATCCTTGAGTTTAATAATTCGGCCTAAAACCCCATTTATATAACTTGAGGATTCATCAGTTGATAATGATTTTGCAAGTTCAACTGCTTCATCACATGCAACCTGTAAATCAATATCTGCTGCCCAAAGAATCTCATATATTGCAATCCGTAAAATATTTCTATCGATTGGCGGCATTCGATCCATGTCCCAACCTTGAGCATAGGTAATAATTAATTCATCAATTTTAGCCAGGTGATCAGCAACACCAGTTATTAAGGTTAAAACGTAAGGTTCTTGAGATAGTTCAGTTGCGCCTCGGGTTTGAAAAAGATCTGCTGCTAAAACTCGCTTGATATCTGCTTCATATAAGAAATCTAAAGCTCTTTTTCTAGCCTTACTGCGTGCTGACACTGTTAGTTTGCTCGGCCTAGATATGCACCGGTTCGGGTATCAACCAGAATCTTTTCATCTTGTTTAATAAATAAAGGAACTTGAACAGTGATGCCAGTTTCAACTGTCGCAGGTTTTGTGCCCCCAGATGAACGATCCCCTTGTAAACCTGGTTCGGTATAAGTAATCACTAATTCAACAGAGGCTGGTAGTTCAATGAAGAGCGGATTGCCCTCATGCATAGCAACAATTACATTAGCATTCTCAAGTAAGTAATCAACTGCATCACCAACCGTTTGTTTACTGATTGAAATCTGATCAAAATTAGTTGAATCCATAAACATAAAGTCTTCACCGTCACGGTATAGATATTGCATATCTCTTTTATCAACCTGAGCAACTTCAACTTTTACACCAGCATTAAATGTTTTCTCAACAACCTTGCCAGATAGAACCGATCTCATCTTGGTGCGCACAAACGCTCCGCCCTTACCAGGCTTAACATGTTGGAACTCAATCACATTCCACAGCTGACCATCCAGGTTTAAGGTCATGCCATTCTTTAAATCATTTGTCGTTGCCATTACATCCCAATCTAATACTTTGAACAAAATCCGACATTATTATCAGAAAATTATTGGGCTAGCCTACCTTGTTAGCCAAGAAGTTTTTGCATTGCAATTAATGCTAGGTGATAGCTCTCTACGCCAAAGCCTGCAATGGATCCCTTAACAACCCCACTAATTACCGAGGTATGACGAAACTCTTCGCGAGAAAGCGGATTAGAAAGATGGACCTCAATTACGGGGGCGGTGAGCATAGTTACGGCATCACGGATCGCATATGAGTAGTGAGTAAATGCAGCTGGATTAAAAATTACAGCTTGCTTCTTATCTGCTGCTTCATGCAACCAGGAAATTAATTCGCTCTCACTATCGCTTTGTTTTACTTCAACCTCAATACCTAGTCCTTTTGCCTTCTCCTCAATTGCTTTCTTAAGTTCGGGATAATCTAGATCACCATAATGTTTTTGCTCTCGCAAATCCAACCTAGATAAATTTGGACCATTCAAAACTAGAATTTTCATTTGGCTATTCTCTCATAAGTCTTTGTTAAGGTGCTGGAAGAGACATCCTCTAGCCAGACTGGCTTTCCAATTTTGCTAATTCCGATAAATCTAAGTTTAGACTGCTTAACTTTTTTGTCTTTAAGTAAAAGCGAACTCAGATTCTTCCACCTACCTTTTGGATAAGAGATTGGAAGATTAAAATTACGTAATAGCTCACGATGCAATTGGACAGCATCCATTGATAGCCCAGCTAGTTCACCGCTTAGCTCAGCCGCGAAAACCATCCCAATACTTACAGCCTCACCATGACGCAATCTATAATTACTATCCTTCTCTATTGCGTGCCCTAATGTGTGACCATAATTCAAAATTTCTCTTAACTTGCTCTCTTTGAAATCCTTTGAAACAACATTAGCTTTAACTTTAATAGCCCGATAAATAAGTTGAGAATAGTCAAGAACATCATCTTGGACCAGATTTAAAATCTTATAATCAGATATCAATCCGCATTTAATGACTTCTGCCATTCCTGCCGATAAATCGCGATCTGACAGTTTTTCAAGGAATGTTGTATCGATAATTACTTTAGATGGAGAGTAAAAAGATCCAATCAGATTTTTACCACCAGCTGCATTTATTCCAGTTTTACCACCAACGCTTGCATCCACCATTCCAGCAAGTGAAGTTGGAATTGCATACCAAATAATTCCTCGTAACCATGTAGCAGCTGCAAAGCCGGCTACATCTGTGCTCGCTCCCCCTCCAAAGCCGATAATTGCATCTTGTCTATCTAAGCCGACTGATGCACATTTCTTCCAAATACGATCTAAGGTTGCAACTGATTTCTGACTCTCGCCATCTGAGGTTTCAAAAATACTTAGATTCTTACTTTCCTTAATCCGGAAGAGTTTAATTAGAGATCTTGGACCAACTAATAAGACCTTATTATGATCCTGGCAGATTTGATTTATCGCTTTCTTAGCATCTATCCCTACTTCAACCACATAATTACGGTCTGACTTAACAATTATACTTTTCATAATTTACTCACCAATTTTTCACGAATAATTTTTGCAACCTCTGCTGGCTTATTACTATCGCTGGAAACCGTATCGGTCGCAAGCCGTTCATAAATAGGTCGTCGTTCGCTCATTAGGTTCATCCACTGTTGACGGGGATTAATCAGTAACAATGGTCGATCTTTGTTAAACCCAACTCTATTTGCGGCTTGAGAAATAGAAACATCTATAAAAATTACCGGAAAATCTGATTTCTCTAATTTGCTTTGGATCTCAGTATTCATTGGTGCTCCACCGCCGAGCGCAATCACACCAGAGAAATCTTTCAATAATTTACTAACTACCTCAACCTCAATTTTACGAAATGCTGGTTCACCATCATCAACAAAAATCTCGGAAATTTTCTTTTGTGCAATTTTCTCAATCTCACTATCACTATCAATGAAAGGCATATCCATCTCTTTAGATAACGATCTTCCTATGCTTGATTTGCCCGCACCGGGAGGGCCAATTAACACAATCTTGTTAAGCATTACTTTATTTCTAAAGTTTTAATATAGTTCTCAAAATTTCGCTTAGTTTCCTGCACGCTGTCGCCACCAAATTTTTCAAGAACGGCATCAGCGAGGACTAATGCAGCCATAGCTTCGGCAACGATTCCAGCCGCAGGAACTGCACAAACATCTGATCTCTGGTTAATAGCTTTAGCGGCTTCGCCAGTTGCAACATCAATTGTGTCCAATGCCTTAGGCACTGTTGAGATCGGTTTCATTGCCACTTTAACTCTCAAAATTTCACCATTACTCATTCCACCCTCCGTGCCGCCTGCGCGATCTGTTCGACGCGCAATTGCACCGGCAGAATTCTTTTCAATCTCATCATGCGCAACAGATCCCCTACGTTTTGCAGTTGTGAAGCCATCGCCAATCTCAACACCTTTGATTGCTTGAATTCCCATCATTGCTCCAGCCAAACGAGCATCTAACCGTCTATCCCAATGAGTATGTGAACCTAAGCCGGGCGGTAAGTTGTAAGCCAAGACTTCGACTACACCACCTAAAGTATCTCCATCCCGATGTGCAGCCTCGATCTCTTTAATAATTGATTCACTAACTTTTTTATCAAAACAACGAACTGGATCCTCATCAATTTTAGCTTTGTCTTTCATAGTTGGTAATTGGTAATTTTCATCAACTGATACCTGTCCGATTGAAAGCACATGGCTTAGTAATTCAATTCCAACACTCTGCTTTAGAAAAGCCCGGGCAACTGCACCAAGTGCAACCCTAGCTGCAGTTTCTCTCGCACTTGCTCGCTCTAAAATAGGACGAGCATCTGAAAAATTGTATTTTTGCATTCCAACTAGATCAGCATGTCCTGGACGTGGCCTAGTTAAAGGTGCATTACGTGCTAAATCTTTTATCTCCTCATCAGGAACTGGATCAGCACTCATAACTTTTTCCCATTTAGGCCATTCAGAGTTTGCAATTTGAATTGCAATAGGACCACCTTGAGTTACTCCAAGTCGAATACCGCCAGTAATTGTGATTTTATCTGCTTCAAAATTTTGTCTTGCCCCTCTTCCAAAACCTAATCTACGACGTGATAAATCCGAATCAATATCTTTACTCGTAATCTGAACATGAGCCGGGACGCCTTCGATTATTGCTGATAGAGCAGGGCCGTGTGACTCGCCTGCAGTTAACCAACGAAGCACGCAACTCCCCAATCAATAATTAGAGAGTTATTATCGCAGATTGGCTTCTTATCTCGCTTCTATTTAACCCTGTAATTAGAAAATTCTTGCTAGATATGTTCCGAAGATCATAAATGGCGCGAAGGCTACCGCTGATTGTCTGAAGAAAATTGCATAAAAACCACCAATAATCCAAGTTACGGATAGTGCATTAAATAGTTGAAAATATGAAGAAATTAGAAGACCGCATATAAATGATAGCTTGACATCCCCAGCACCAATCTTTCCTTTAACTAGAAGATTGATCGTTAAGTAAATAGATATGTTGAGGAGAGCATATTTATAACTGAATTTAATATTTGGTGTAAGCAGAAGAAGAACTACGAGCAAATCAATATTACGAATCAAGTAATGCTTGATGTCGTAAACTGCAATCCAGGCAAGCCAAGTTAAAATAATGTAATCAGGTAGCACATGGGCAGAGTAATAACAAAAACTGCATCAGAAACTAAGGCTGTGGATTACTTCTTAATCTCCGCATGGCCGACCTTTAATAATTCTTGACGCATCTGATCGAAATCAAATTCCTTTTGTGCAAAGTAGTTAATCTGAAAAAGTGCTTGCTCGACCAGGAGTGATAAGCCGCCAATTACATTCCTACCAAGATTCTGGTAACGCTTTGCCAATTCAGTTGGCCAAGGATGGTAGATGACCTCGAAGAAATCTGCCTTGGTTGAGATGATTGATAACCCATCAGTGGCCCCTGCTGGAGTGGTAGAAATGATCAAGTCCCTATCTTGAATCTCTTCAAACCGGTGCCAATCTAGAAAATTTATATCCAGGTCAACTGCGGCAGCATGTAGCTGATCATGACGATTCATAGATCTAGTTAGAACTGTTACCTCCGTACCAGTTCCTTTAAGTGCACCAATTGCAGCCCTTGCTGTTCCGCCGGCTCCTAGTATCACAATCTTTTTGCCAAAATATGGGCGCAATAGGTTTTTAAAAGCTAATAAATCAGTTGATAAGCCGATACTTCCGGTTGATTCAAAAATAATAGTGTTAACTGATGATATCTGTTTAGCAACTGGATCTACTCTATCCACAAAACCAATTGAGATCTCTTTAAGAGGCATCGTTAACGCCAATCCCCTATAACCAGAATTTTTTGCTTCGAAATAGTAATCGCCAAATTCATCCTCAGAAATTTCATCTGCTAGAAACTCTGCTTCAATACCAAGTAATTGGTAAGCAGTTTTATGAAGGAGTGGTGAAAGGGAATGACCAATAGGCTTTCCAGCAACTGCCATCTTAATCATTTAAATAGACCAGCCTTTTCATTTTTTCTAAACTCATCAGCCCAAATATTGAACTGATCATACGACTTGGTAAATCTAGTGTCTTGCGGCTTAACGGTAATAAAGTAAAGCCAATCACCGGACTCTGGATTAACCGAAGCATTAAGTGCTGCCTGTCCTGGATTTCCAATCGGGCCAGGTGGAAGCCCACGATACTTGTAAGTGTTGTATTTTGAGTTTACCTCTAACTCTTTGTATGGCAGGCGGATTTTGCCGCGTAGGTTTGCAGCGTATTCAATGGTCGTATTCATCTGAAGTGGCATACCGATTTTTAACCGGTTATAAATAACCTGCGCAATCTTTGTAAAATCTTGCGGATCTCCTTCGGCTTGGATAATCGAAGCAATTGTCACCAGTTCAAGGGGAGAAAATCCTTTATAACCTAAATCAACCTTAGTTTCCTTAGCCGCTAGGTTAAACCTTTGCACCATTTGGTTAACAGCATCATCAATTACTGTTCCGGGTGAAAATGAGTATTGGGCTGGGAACAAAAATCCTTCAAGATTACTGGTTTTATACAAAGCATCGGGCTTAACTGCAGGCGATAATTTTCCAGAAGCTAACTTCGATTTATCCAATAAATCTAAAATTTCAGCTTTTCTTAAACCTTCAATAAATCCGAATAAACCACGATTACGCTTTGGATCAAGTAACTGATCAAGAGCGGATCTGGCTGAGATTTTTATATCTACTTCATGAATTCCTGGGGAGATTGAGTTGGATCTCTTATCATTAATTGCGACCTTATAAAAAACTTTACTAGCCTTAATTACCCCAGCTTTTTCTAGTTTTTGTGCAATTTGAGTTCCGGTTTCCCCATCTTTAATAACAATGTCTACTTGTGAAGTGGAAGTTGTTGATCGATAATCATTAAGTAAAAACTTATTGTGGATTGTGGAGAGAGCAAAAGTAAATACAAGAAGCGCCACAAGTGGAGCAATTAAACGCTTCAAAGTAACTCACCTATCGAATTACCAGCCTTCTCGCTTAAAAGGGCGCCCTCCAATATATTAACCGCTGCTATTTGATCAATCACAGATTTACTCTCTCGCTCAGACTTTCCAGAATCTCGCATCTGCGAATATGCATTTGAGGTTGAAAGTCTTTCATCGACAAGATAAATAGGGCCAGAAAAAATACTTCGAATTAAATTTGCGAACTCACTCGCCTGTTTAGATTTCGCGCTATTTAAGCCAGATAAGTGCATTGGATTTCCAACTACAACGTAGACCGGCTCAAACTCATTAAGAATCTCAGTTAATTTAACTAGAAGTTTTTCATCATTAAGAATTGTTGCATGAGGTGAAACTAAAATTGATTCCAAGTCAGTAGTGGCAACACCAATTCGTTTCTCACCAAAATCAAAGCCGATTCTTCTTCCGCTCTTCATTTGCTCACTCATTTTCAGCCCAATTACTAATTGATTTTCCCGCTTACAAATTTCGTGATTTCTGCTATTGCTTTGGTGATCGCTTTAACATCAACACCGCCACCTTGTGCGAAATCATCTTTTCCGCCTCCGCCTCCGCCTAAAATTGTTGAACCAGTTTTAATTAATTCACCAGCTTTAATGCCTAATTTATTTGCTTCAGGTGAAACCGCTGCGACAAGCAAGGGTTTAGCATTATTAATTGTCGCAAGGACTACAACGCCAGACTTCACCTTACTTCGAAGATCAACAGCAATAGATCTCATATCATCTACTGAAATCTCATCTGAAAGTTGATCAATAATTAAATTAATACTTCCGATAGCTTTAGCTTTCTTCACTAACTCTCCCGCCGAAGCCATTGCTTTAGCACTTCTGACGGCAGATAACTCTTTTTCCATGCTCTTCATTTTTTCTACTAACTCAGATACCCGTTGAGGCAATTCTTCTGCCCGAACACCTTTAATAATCTCAGTTAAAGAATTAAGCAGGACATGTTCTTTTGCTAAATATTTGTAGGCATCGTAACCAACTAATGCTTCAACTCGTCTCACACCAGCACCAATTGAAGACTCTGATAGCAACTTAACTAGGCCAAGTTGACCAGACCTTGATACATGCGTGCCACCGCAAAGTTCCTTTGCCCAATCTCCAACACTTACAACTCGAACTTCATCTCCATATTTCTCACCAAATAAAGCCATAGCGCCCATTGCTCGAGCTGCATCTTGCGACATTACTTCGGCATGTACTTGTAAATCAGCAATTAGCAACTCATTAACTCGGCTTTCTACATCGTTAAGTACTGAAACCGGCACTGCACTAGTAGAAGGAAAATCAAACCTAAACCGACCCGGTGCATTTTCAGAGCCTGCTTGAGTTGCAGTCTCCCCTAGTGCTTCGCGAAATGCCTTATGAACCATATGAGTGGCGGTATGCGCTCTTGAAATTGCTAATCTACGTTCTAAGTCAATATTTGCAATTACTTGTTCACCATTCTTAACTACTCCACTAACAACTTTCCCACGATGAACAAATAAACCAGGAAGTGGTGTTTGCACATCATCGATCTCAATTACAGCACCGCTTGCTAGTTTTACTACGCCACTATCGGCCAATTGCCCTCCGCCTTCGGCATAAAATGGAGTTCTATCTAAAGTGATTTCAATATCAGATCCAGCATTTACCTCAGCAACACTTTTACCATCAAATAGCACTCCGGTTAGTTTTGCTTCCGCGGTAATATTTTCATAACCAATAAACTTAGATGATCCTGATTTATCAACAATTCCGCGGTATTCAGTTAAATCAGTATGCCCACTCTTCTTTGCCTTCGCATCAGCCTTAGCTCGATCACGTTGTTCATTCATTAATTTTCTAAAGCCAACCTCATCGACGCCTAACCCTTGCTCTCTGGCCATTTCAAGAGTTAAATCAAATGGAAATCCGTATGTATCATGCAATTTAAATACCGTATCAGCGGCAAGGGATTTGCTCTTTGCTGCCTTTAATTGATCTGCAGCTAAATCAAAAATAGTCGTACCACTCTTTAATGTTTGAATGAAACTATCCTCTTCAGCCTCTGCGATCGCTAAAATTCGATCTGATCCGGCTACCAACTCTGGGTACTGTGGGCCCATAGCTTTGATTGAACTTTTAATCAGTTCTCCCATGATCAAATCTTGAGATCCAAGCAAGCGCATATTTCTGATAGTTCGCCGCATCATTCGACGCAATACATACCCACGACCTTCATTTCCTGGGGTAACACCATCACCAATTAACATCATCGCGGTACGCGCATGGTCTGCAATAACTCGCAGAGAAACATCTGACTTTTCATCTTTACCATACTTAACTTTTGTTAATGCAGATGCTTTATCCAGTATTATCTTTGTTGTATCAATCTCATAAATATTCTCAACGCCTTGCAACAAAGCAGCGGTTCTCTCCAGTCCTAAGCCAGTATCAATATTTTTTGCAGGTAACTCGCCAACAATTGGGAATGAGTTTTTATCCCCACCTTCACCGCGAATATTTTGCATAAAAACTAAGTTCCAAATTTCTAGGTAGCGATCCTCATCTGCAATTGGCCCACCCTCTTTGCCGTATGCACTTCCGCGATCAAAGTAAATTTCAGAACATGGACCGCATGGACCAGGAACTCCCATTGACCAAAAATTATCTGCCATGCCACGTCTCTGGATCCGATTTTTTGGAACTCCAACTTGTTTCTCCCAGATTTGTGCTGCCTCATCATCATCTTCATAAACTGTTACCCATAGCTTGTCCTCTGAAAAACCATAACCACCATCTGAAGTTGATTTAGTTAGAAGCTCCCAGGCGAGTGAAATTGCGCCCTCTTTAAAATAATCACCAAATGAGAAGTTTCCACACATCTGGAAAAAAGAAGCATGTCTAGTTGTTTTGCCAACCTCATCAATATCTAAAGTGCGAACACATTTTTGTACTGATGTCGCCCGCTTATATGGTGGCTTTACCTCGCCTAGAAAGAATGGTTTAAATGGAACCATTCCAGCGTTGACTAATAGTAAGTTTGGGTCATCTGCAATTAAGGAAGCAGATGGGACAACAGTATGCGGAAGATTTGCAGAATTTCCAGATTCAAAAAAATTTAACCAGCGGGAACGAATATCTGCGGAGTCCATCACTACGACTTCGCTTTGCTTTTTTTCTTACCCTTTTTCTTTAGCTTCGCTGCAGTAAATAAGGTCGCTGCTGCCTTCATGGCTAATGGGTTGTCGTCCAAAAAAGTTTCTGTTGCACTAGTTACTTTTTTAGTTAAATTCTCAATTGATTTGCCAGCATTTCCAATACTTTTCAAGGGGCTATTAACCATTGAAACCGTCTTAGTAATTTCATCAATTAGCCTTGAAGCTCGCACGACTGTGTAGGCGATCGCTATTGCAATAACAGCAAGAGATGCTGCTGCGATTATCGTTGCAATTCCACCTGGACCCATGTTGGGAAGAATACCTGAAAAGTTGGTAACTACTTGGCAGCGGCTGGAGTATCGACCCCAGTCTCTTTTCGTTGTGCTGGCGTAATAGGTGTTGGCGCACCTGTTAAAGGATCACCACCACTTGCCGTCTTAGGAAATGCAATTACTTCACGGATTGATTGAGCTCCGGCAAGTAATGCACAAAGGCGATCTAGTCCTAGGGCAATTCCACCATGTGGTGGTGGACCATAATTAAATGCTTCGAGCAAGAATCCAAACTTGCTTTCAGCCTCAGCGGCAGATAAACCAATAGTTTTAAAAACTCTTTGTTGAACATCTCGTTGGTGAATACGAATTGATCCACCGCCAATCTCACTTCCATTTAAAACAATGTCATATGCATATGCAAGTGCGTTAGCTGGATCTTTATCAAAACTTTCTGCAAACTCAGGTTTAGGTCCAGTAAATGGATGATGAACGGCAGTCCATCCTGATGCAGAATTATCTGCATCAACTGGTTCAAACATTGGTGCATCAACTACCCAAACAAACTTCCATGCCTTTTCATCAATTAGATTGCACCGCGTACCAATCTCAAGACGAACTGCGCCCAATAAGCTTTGTGATGAAGCGATACTTCCGGCTGCAAAGAAAATAGCATCGCCATTCTTTGCTCCAACTTTGGCCGCAATTCCGGCACTTTCCTTCTCGGAAAGGTTCTTTGCTACTGGTCCAGAAAGAGTTCCATCTGCACCAACTAAAATATAAGCCAAGCCTTTTGCACCCCGTGCTTTAGCCCAATCCTGCCACGCATCTAACTCACGTCGTGGTGTATCAGCACCTTTTGGCATAACCACCGCACCGACATACTCAGCCTGAAAAACCCTAAATGAAGTCTCTTTAAAAAACTCTGTTACATCAACTATTTTATTATCAAAGCGTAAATCTGGTTTATCTGAACCATAATCCTTCATTGCATCTTTGTATGTCATATGAGGGATTGGCAGTGGAATTTTATAACCGATTACCTTTTCAAAAACTGATGACAAAACCTTTTCAGCTATTAAAATAACATCTGCTTGATCAGCGAATGAGATCTCAATATCTAATTGAGTGAACTCGGGCTGGCGATCAGCTCTAAAGTCTTCATCTCTAAAACATCTAGCTATTTGGTAATAACGTTCCATTCCAGCAACCATCAACAATTGCTTAAATAATTGAGGTGATTGCGGCAGCGCATACCAAGATCCAGGTTGAAGTCGAACTGGAACTAGAAAATCTCTAGCACCCTCAGGGGTTGAGCGAGTTAGATACGGGGTTTCAATCTCTAGAAAATCAGAGCTTGCCATTACATCCCGGATGGCAGTTGTTACCTTAGAGCGTAACCGTAAATTTTTGGCTGGGCCTTCTCTGCGCAAATCTAAATACCGATACTTAAGTCGGACCTCTTCTGAAATATTTCCAATATCACCACTATCTACTGGGAAAGGAAGAGCGGCTGCTTCACTTAATACTTCAAGAGATTCACAAACAACCTCAATCTCACCCGTTTCAATATCTTTATTTTCATTACCAGCAGGCCTAAGTTTGACTGTGCCAGTTATTAATACACACCATTCAGCCCTTAACTCTCCGGCAATTTTTTCATCATTAATTACAACTTGAACTGCACCAGTTGAGTCTCGCAAATCAATAAATGCAACTCCGCCATGGTCACGTCGCCGCGCTACCCAGCCAGCTAAAACAACCTTTGTGCCAACGCCTTTGGCATTAAGCGAGCCAGCACCATGAGTACGAAGCATTAAATTGAATTTCCTACTCTTTTAATTAGTTCAGATGCGGTAAGGCTACTAGAAATGAGTTGCCCGTTGCTCATCAATTTCAAATCACACTTTCCGTTGGAGATCTCATCATCTCCAATTACTAGGCTATATAACGCCCCGCTCTTATCAGCCGCCTTCATTCCGCCTTTAAGTCCACGATCACCATATGCCATATCGCAGGTGATACCAGCTGCCCTTAACTGCGAAAGTATTTTAAATCCTTCATTTTTACCTTGTTCAGTGATTGGCACTATAAATAATTTAATTTGATTAAGTTCTACAGGTAAAGAATTTTCTGCAAGCGCTGCCATCAGAATTCGATCAACACCTAGGCCAAATCCAATTCCACTGACATCAGATCCGCCTAGTGAATTCATTAACCCGTCATAGCGACCACCGCCGCCAATTCCAGATTGAGCGCCAAGTAAGGCATGATCAAACTCAAATGTAGTTCCGGTGTAGTAATCAAGACCTCGAACCATTCTTGGATTAATTGTGTACTCAATACCAATCTCTGTAAGCAATCGCTTTACCTCTTCAAAGTGAGATTTACTTTCACTGTTGAGGAAATCCAATAGAAGCGGGGCCTTTGCCATCGCCTGCTTTATCTCATCTCGCTTATCATCAAATAGTCGAAGTGGATTTAATTTAGATCTAGCAATGGTTTCATCATCTAGTTTTAATGTTGATATGAACTTAACAAGTTCAGTTCGGTGTGCCGCCCTACTGCTTGAATCACCAAGGGAGGTGATATTTAATTTATACTGCTTAAGCCCTAAAGCTTTAAAAGCTGAATCTGCGACAGCGATTACCTCAACATCTATCTCTGGATCGTTATAACCAATTGCTTCAATTCCTACCTGATAAAACTGTCGATAACGACCGGCTTGAGGTCGTTCTGCTCGAAAAAAGGGACCGGTATAGAAAAGTTTTACAGGCAGCTGCCCGCGATCTAAATTATGTTCAATTACAGCTCGCATTACACCAGCTGTGCCCTCTGGTCTAAGTGTTATCGAACGTCCGCCGCGATCTTCAAATGTATACATCTCTTTACTAACAACATCAGTTGATTCACCAACTCCACGGGTAAAAACTTCCGTATCTTCAAATACTGGGAGCTCAATTAATGAGTAACCAGCTAATTTTGCACTATTAATTAATTTATCTCGTACAAACTCAAACTGATCAGAGTTTGGTGGAAAGTATTCACTCACTCCTTTAGGCGCCTGAAACTTACTCAAGGTTCACCGCCCAATCTGATCTAAGAAATCACTTTGCAGGTAAGGGTTCCTTACGCGCTCTATGGCGATTGTAGTTTGCCCACCATGCCCAGGCAGGACATTTAGCTCATCAGGAAGTGTCAAAATTCGCTCCCGCAAGGTTTTGCGCATATCACTTGCTGATCCAGTGGGCAGATCTGTTCTACCAATACTGCCAGCGAACAAAACATCCCCAGAAATTAGTTGCTGGTTATCGACGGTATACAAAACTGAACCCTTGGTATGGCCAGGTGCAAAGCTCGCACCGATCTGCAAGCCAGCAATTTCAAAATGTGAAAAGTCTTCTACCTCAATTACATCTGATGGCTCCATAAACTTATCTCCACCAAAAGTAGCTATTAATTGCTCGCTTACTCCGCCTTTATCTATTGCGCCAGTTGGATCAGTTAGCAAAAATCGATCCGCACCAGTTATAAATGTGCGCATTGGTATTTCTTTAGTTAAGGGAAGTACAGAGAAAATATGATCTAGGTGGCCATGGGTAATTAAAATAGCCACTGGCTTTAAGTTGTGCTCCGAAACTTTTTCGACAATGTTTTTAACTAAGTTTGGCTTTGCAATACCCGGGTCAACAATGATGCACTCTTGGCCAATGCCGGTAGCTAATATCCAGCAATTGGTTTCAAAATAGGGTGCTATGACGCGATCAATTAGCATTTATCACCCCTATTTCTGATCTCTTTTTACGACCAAATTTCCCTAAATTCAGGTGATTAGGCTATCTTTTAGCCAGCACCAAACCCAGTAATCAATGGCGCAAATGCGAAATTGATTACTACGCCACCCCACATAACGAAATCTGCGAAGCAGAGATCGCGCAACGAAAGGTAATTAATATGGAGAATACAACTACACCTAACCTTTCAAATACTGGGGCTGCAGCAGCACTTATTGGTGATCCAGCAAAATTTGGCCGAGTCGGCGAAGATGGAACAGTTTACGTAATTACTCCGACTGGCGATCGTGCAGTTGGTTCATATCCAGGCAAAACAGCGGATGAAGCACTTGCTTACTTTGTTAAAAAATTTGAAATGGCAGCATCTGAAGTTGCACTACTTGCCGCACGCATCAGGTCTGGCGCAATGGTCCCAAGTGATGCGCATGAGGCAGTTAATAAATTGCGGACTCAGATTTTAGAATTAAATGGTGTCGGTGACCTTGCAAATCTTGCTCAATCATTAGAAAAAATTCCAGCACTTATCACCGAGCATGAAGGTGCATATCAGGCCCGTAAAGCTGCACAGAATGCAGAGCGTGAAGCCCGTAAGGTAGAGGCTGCTGCAATAAAAGAGAAAATTGTCGCTGAAGCAGAATCTCTAATTGAATCTGTAGCATGGAAGGTAACAACTGCAAGATTAAAAGAATTGCTAGATGATTGGAAAAAGGCGCCAAGGCTGGATAAAAAGGTAGATGCAGCGCTTTGGAAAAGATTCTCATCTTCAAGAAATAAATTTGATAAACGTCGTCGAACTCATTTTTCAAACCTTGATTCTGAGCAAAAAAAGGTAGCTACTAATAAAGAATCTATAGTAAAAGAAGCTGAAAGCCTTGCTAACTCTAGAGAGTGGCTAAACACTGCAAAGAAATATAAAGAGTTAATGGATCAATGGAAGGCTGCTGGTCGAGGAAAGAAATCGGCCGATACCGCGCTTTGGAACAGATTTAAAACTGCTCAAGACACTTTCTTTAAAGCAAAAAATGCCGATATGGATAAACGCAAGGGATCAATGGTTGAGAACTTAGCAAAACGAGAAGCTATGATCGTTGAGTTTGAGGCATTGTTGCCGATAACTGATTTCAAATCTGCTAAAAAGAAGTTTTATGATCTGATGGGCAAATGGCAAAAGATCGGTATGACAGATCGCAAAAAGCGCGCATCATTTGACTCTAGAATTAAAAAAGTTGAAGATGAGATAAATGAATTAGAGCGTAATTTCCAACGCAAGAGTGATCCAAGTGCTAAAGCACAAGCAAATAAGGTTGTGCAAGGTCTTACTGAAGCTATTGAAAATTATGAAAAACAAGCTGCAAAGGCAGAGGCTGCTGGTCAAACAGCAAAAGCTATGGTGGCGCGAGAAGCTGCTGCTGCTCGCAGGGGTTGGTTAGAAGAGGCTCAAAAAGGTCTTACTGAATTTACTGGCTAATTGTTAAAGATTCGATCAACATCATAAACGCCCTCAATACTTCTTACTGCTGCCAATACTGCATCTAAATGAGATGCATCAGCCATCTCAAATGAGAACTTACAAATAGCAGTTTGGTCCTTGTTTGTTACGACAGAAGCACTCAAAATATTTACATGTTGATCAGATAATGCTTTTGTAACATCAGAGAGAAGTCGGGCTCGATCCAATGCCTCAACTTGAATATTAACCAAAAATGTACTTTTTGCAGAAAGGTTCCATTTAACCCCAACCATACGATCACCTTGGTGAATCTTAAGATCGGTAATATTTATGCAATCTGCTCGGTGAACTGAAACGCCACTTCCACGGGTGATAAATCCGGTTATCTCATCCCCCGGCACCGGTGCGCAACAACGTGCAAGTTTTACTAAAACATCACCAGCTCCTTCAACATCAATTCCGGTAACACTTTTGCGCTCTCTTTTTACGGTATGAACTAGTGGCGTTAAATCATTCTCTGGGTGGGCATCGACTGTGCTTATTAGGAGTGTTAATTTCTCAATAATTGAGTGAGCAGATACATGACCATTACCAACCGCTTCATACATTGTTTCGATATCTTCATACCGCAACTCATGAGCTAGCTCTAATAAAGCATGTCCGCCAAGTATCTTTTGAATAGGTAATCCCGCTTTTCGCATTTGACGTGCAATAGATTCTTGTCCAGCTTCAATCGCTTCTTCTTTTCTTTCCTTTGAAAACCAAGCCTTGATCTTTGATCTGGCCCTGGATGATGTTACAAAGTTAAGCCAGTCATGACTTGGCGCAGCATTTATGCCTTTATTAATCACAATATCTACAACATCACCATTTACTAAGTGAGATTCAAGTGGAACTAACTTTCCATTTACCTTAGCTCCAACACATTTATTTCCAACTTCAGTGTGAACTGCATATGCAAAATCAACTGGTGTTGAACCTGACGGTAGTGCAATCACACTTCCTTTTGGTGTGAAAACGAAAACCTCTGGTGTGCGAAGGTCATAGCGCAGAGTCTCTAGAAAATCGCCAACATCCTCACTCTCCTGTTGCCATTCATGCAATTGACGAAGCCAAAGAACCTCAGGGCTCTTACCGGCCTCTGTATTTTTACTCTTATACTTCCAGTGAGCTGCAATACCAAACTCAGCTCTAGCATGCATATCAAATGTTCTAATTTGAATCTCAACCGCTTTGCCATTCGGTCCAATTACAGTCGTGTGAAGTGATTGATAAAGATTAAATTTTGGCATTGCAATGTAATCTTTAAACCGACCTGGAACCGGACTCCATCTTGCATGTATTGACCCTAAAACGCCGTAACAATCACGCACTGAATCAACCAGAATTCTTATTCCAACCAAGTCATATATGTCATTAAATTCTCTGCCACGTACCACCATTTTTTGGTACACACTGTAAAAATGTTTTTTTCGCCCATTAACCTGCGCAGTAATTCCCTCTATTTTTAAATCTGATTCAATCGCAGAAATTACCTCAGAAGTGATCTGATCTCTTGCTGGTGATCTCTCCCCCACCAACCTTTCAATCTCTTCAAACTTCTTTGGTTCAAGAATTCTAAAAGATAAATCCTCCAGCTCCCATTTAATTGCATTCATACCTAAGCGGTGTGCAAGTGGTGCATAGATATCAAGAGTTTCTCGTGCCTTGCGTTGCGCAGTTTCTGGTGTAATAAAATCCCAGGTACGGGCGTTATGAAGTCGGTCAGCTAACTTAATGACTAAAACTCGGATATCTCTAGACATTGCGACAACCATTTTGCGCAGGGTTTCAGCCTCTGCAGTTGGGCCGTAGGTTAATTTATCTAGCTTTGTAACACCATCGACTAATGAAGTTACCTCATCGCCAAATTCAGATTTAATCTGCTCAATTGAGTATGTGGTGTCTTCGACTGTGTCATGTAATAGCGCGGCCATAATGGTCGGCAAATCCATACCTAGGTCAATTAATATCTGAGCAACAGCAACTGGATGAGTTATGTAATCTTCCCCAGATTTACGAAGTTGTCCAGCATGGGCCTTCTCGGCTGCAGCAAATGCTTTTTCAAGATCGCTGCTTGAAAATCCTGGATGAGATTGTGAGAGTCCATCAACTAGCGGCCTTAACAATTCAATTGTTGTCATAGCGCTTTGGCTGCCTTACTTAATTCAAAGGATTAGCGGCGGCGATTGCGTTTAGGTTGATTACGTGGTCCACGTCCAACCTGATTACTTACTGCTGTTGGCGTAACTACTTTGTCGCCTCTGTTACCTACGCGCTTTGCAAGAGCCTGCATAGCTGGCTCACGCTCGCGCAGTACCGCAAGAATTGGTGTTGCAATAAAGATAGATGAATAAGTTCCGGTTGCAAGTCCAATAAATAATGCAAGAGATAAATCTTTCAGCGTTCCAGCGCCAAGCAGGCCAGCTCCAACAAAAAGGATTGAACCAACTGGAAGTAATGCAATCAATGAGGTATTAAATGATCTGACTAGGGTTTGATTAACAGCTAAATTTGCTGCTTGAGAATATGTACTTTTACCGCTTGAAGCAATACCTTTAGTATTTTCACGCACCTTATCAAAAACCACTACCGTGTCATAAAGTGAATAACCTAAAATAGTTAAGAACCCAATAACTGTTGCAGGTGTTACCTCAAAACCAACCAAGGCGTAAATTCCAACCGTAATAAACACGTCATGAATAACTGAAATAATTGCTGCAATTGCCATCTTTGATTCAAATGCCATTGCAAGATATAGCAAAACTACAAGTAAGAAGCCGAACAAACCATAAAGTGCCTTACGGGTAATTTCTTCACCCCATGAAGGTCCAATAATTTGAGAGTCAATTGAATCAACATTGACGCCAAACTTTGCAGCTAACTTATCCTCAACTGCTGTTTGTTCAACCTGGGTTAGTGCATTTGTTTGAACTCTCACCTTGTCATTACCTATTTTTTGAATAATTGATTGTGAGTTTATTCCAGCTTCAGATAACGCCGCTTCAGCGCTTGTAACTGAAGCAGATGAGGAAGTAACAATGAATGATGATCCGCCTTTAAACTCAATTCCTAGGTGCAGCCCTTGAGTAAATAGAGTTACAGCCGAGGCAAGAATCAATAAACCAGAAAACGAGTACCAAATTTTTCGCTTACCAATAAAATCAACAGAGGTCTCACCACGATAAAGCCGTCCACCTAAACCTGACAACTTAGCCATTATTTAACCTCCTCGGTTGGCAAATTATTCTTAACCACAACTCCAAGTGATTTGTTTGAGAAACCAGAGAGTGGGTGTCCTTCGCTATAAAATTTAAATCTTGCAAGCACAGTTATCAGCGGCTTTGTAAAGAAGAACACCACTATTAAATCGATGAGAGTCGTTAGTCCAAGTGTGAACGCAAATCCTCTAACACCGCCAACTGCAAAGAAGTAAAGCATGATGGCTGCGATCATAGAAACTGCATCTGCAACAAGTACGGTACGGCGAGCTCGCTTCCAGCCAGTCTCAACCGCAGATTTTAAAGATCTACCTTCACGAACTTCATCTCTAATACGCTCAAAGTAAACAATAAAGGAGTCGGCAGTAATACCAATCGCAACAATTGCACCGGCAATACCTGCCAGAGTTAATGTGAAGCCAATTGACTTACCAAGCAGTAAGAATGAAAGAAGAGTAATTGCAGTTGCAACTAATAATGAACCAACAGAAACAATTCCCAGTCCTCGGTAGTAAAGAATTGAATAAATAATTACTAATAGCAGGCCAAGTACTCCGGCGATTAATCCGCCTCGTAATTGATCTGCACCTAGTGTTGGCGAAACTTGTTGAACCTCACCGCGATCAAACGCAAGTGGAAGTGCGCCATACTTTAAAACATTTGCCAAATCCTGAGCCTCTTCTTGCGTAAAGTTTCCAGTAATTTGAGCAGTTCCAGTATTAATTGCCTCATTAATTCTTGGTGCTGAATAAACCAAACCATCTAAAACAATTGCTGCTTGGTTTTGTGGAGATGGTAAAGAGGTAAGACGGCTTGTCATTGCACCAAACTTGCTAGTTCCCTCACCATTAAAATCTAAAATTACATACCAACCCGACGCATTTTGAGTGCTTATGACTGCAGATGCTTTAGTTACCTGACGACCTAAAACCTCTGCTGGAGCCAAAATATATTTAGTGACACCTGCTCGATCACAACTAACAATTGTTGCAGCTTCACTAACTCCGCCACCACCTTGACGGTTTTGAGGCAAGGTGCAATCTAAGGCAGCAAATTGTGCATTCAAATCTGCAGTAACACCAGCTGGCAAAGTTGCCGTTGCGGTATCACTATTTGCTGAAGTTGCATTAGCTGCACCAACTGCAAGAACGGGTCTGAATCTAAGCTCTGCTGTTTGACCAACTAAATCAACAATTCTTCGTCCAGTCTCACCTGGTACTGAAATAACAATCTGGCGATTAACGCCGGTTCCTTGTGCGGAAACCTCAGACTCAGCAACACCTAATGAGTTAACACGCTGGCGAATAATTGCAACCGCTTGATCAATAGCCTCCGTTGTAACTTTTCCAACTTGGCCTTGCTCAATGCGAGGCTGCAACGTAACGCTCGTTCCACCTTGAAGATCAAGTCCTAATTTAAATGATGTAGCGCCAGCAACAAATGCAATACCGGTAAATGCCAAAATTGTTAGTAAGAGAATTGAGATCGTGCGAGCTGCACGTGATTGAGTATTAGCAATTTTATTAGCAGACATGAGGGCCAATTCTAGGCTGAGGTGTGTTTATTGAGAAATCCAACATGAGTTGTGTGTGATTTATGAGAAATTTACTGACTTTATTGTGCGATATCTGGATCTTGGTCAAAGAGTGAGGCATCGGTGCCGATCTGTGCAGATAAAGGCGGCTTAATACCAATATGTGTCCAACCAGCTGCGGTCGCAACTCGACCACGTGGTGTGCGAGCTAAGAATCCCATTCTCACTAAAAATGGTTCAGCAAGTGATTCAATTGTTTCAATCTCTTCTCCTACTGCCATAGCAAGTGTTGAAACTCCAACTGGACCACCATTAAAGTTCTTGATTAGGGCAGTTAATACTGCTTTATCTAGTCGATCTAATCCGATTTCATCAACTTCATAAATTTTAAGAGCAGCCATTGCATGATCTATTTGAACAACTTTTTCCTTATT
>Ga0209829_10000349_pt1 | contig 43327 bp, 30 predicted proteins | sample C_140205_EF_Meta_FD_187311 | JGI IMG/M metagenome (GOLD analysis project Ga0209829, IMG submission 187311) | Freshwater microbial communities from Lake Croche, Canada to study carbon cycling - C_140205_EF_MetaG (SPAdes) (version 2) | ecosystem: Environmental > Aquatic > Freshwater > Lake...
GATTAAGAATTTATTTGGTGATGAGGAAATCACTTATCATTTTTGTGGTGGGGATATAAAATTTCCGGGGTGTATTATGGATGATAACATAAAATATGACCTTATTTGGTTTGCTGGGTGTAATGTTATATATTGGTTATTTCAAAAATTATCTTTATTAAATGCAATTTTTCAAAAAATGACAGAAATATTAACAGAAGATGGAATTGTTATTATTACAGAGAATACTTTATATAAAGCACATTTTGATAAAAGTATTGATAAAGATAATTCAAATATAACAATACCTATAGAGACATTTTTTAACCATAAATTACTAGCGGGGTTTAAAGGCAAATCTGATATAGACTATTCTAATTTTATGTCAATTTGGAACAAATATTTTATAAAAAAACAAATGAGTATAAATTCTACAAATTATTGCATTTATACGATTAACAAAGATTCCGTTGGAGGAAAAAAAATAAAAAATTTAAAAAATCTAAAAAAAGTAAAAAAAGTTCCAGATTAAACCGCAGAAAATCTATTCGTGGACGTAACAAAGGCGAAGACGAAGTTACGGACACAGAAACCGTAGCTTTCGGAACGGAAGCGAAGGTTTCCGTCGCGGTTATCGTTAAATATACTGAAGCAGTATAGCAAAAAAATATTTACGATTTATATCATAAATATTTTTTTAATTTAAAACGGTTCAGCATGTACCGCAATCGCCGAATTCGGAGCAGGTATCGCAGCAATCGGCATTACTTTATTTCCTCGTTCATAATCTATCAATTGGTTGATTAAAGGAAAACGTAGACGACGCGAAGCGAGTCGAAGTTTTCCGACTGAACTCTGTAGGTGCCAACCGAAGGAGTTTAAATCTTTTCGTATTTTTTTCTCTTCTGCTAAATCCATTTTCAATCGTGAAATCAGATGTTCTAATGAATCTATTCTATGTTCGCATTTTGTCCAAGTACGCGGTCGCTGGTTTCCAGCGCACCCTCCATCCACTGTTGCCCCGATTCAGAATAATGTTCGCCACAAATAAACAAAGACTTATCTGGAAACGGTTGTATAATCCGTTTCGAAATCTCGCCACTATTCGCCCCCACACCCCAATATCCCACTCCGCATTTCCAATAAAACACATGGGTTTTGATGGGCGGAGGAATATCGATACCCGTGCTCAGTTTCATGAGCCGCGCCAATTCGCGGTTGACCGCGCCGATACCACCACTACTCTCGAGTTTATTCCAAAAATCGGCAAACATATTATCCGAATAGGAAATCATAATAATACCTTCTTTTTCATTATAGGGAATGACAATACGTAAATGATTATTGGTAGTGAAAGAAGGCATATTTTTGAACCAAACCCCAGTGCCAGTGCCACTACTAGTATCAAATTTGGAATAAATTCGACATAAAGACCCACAATGAATATGTTTGAACATACTACTAATCGGTTTGAAAATTTGCATCTTTTCTAAGACCTGTTTTGGTAGGGCACATATACATGTTTTTCCGACATATGTAATAGAGCGAGTCGGCTGAATGCTCGAATTTGCAATGGAACATTCGACCGAAAATACGGACTGGCCGTTAGAACCAAAGGTTTCATGAACTTTCAACACTTCGCGATTCAATAAAATACGGCAAGAAGAACCGGTCCCTTTGATTTTCGCCGCCATACGCTCAACAATTTGTGTCAAGCCCCCCTTCAAAGAATAAAAATTATTTTGTGGTCCCAATTGAATCATGAGTTCGACGGCATCATATGCGTTCATTATAATCAATTCAGAATAATACCCAAAAGATTGTTTAATATATTCGGCACCTTTTGTCCCAACCACCTTTTTTATAAATTGTAGAAACGTCATATTTCGTAACGTATCGGGACTTTCGAGACGACTCGCTAAAACGATTTCAATAATCATCCCCGAATTCGGAATGGTTTGACCGAGCGCCATATCGAAAGCTGCATTGACGAGAGTATTTTTATATGGGCCAGGAGAATCAAATACAGAATTTTGAAAATGGCCGGTTCCATCGGATGGGGCAAACACTGGCGCACCCTTTGTCCGAACAATCTTGGATTTCAATTTCAATTCATCAATCAGGCCGAGCAAGATGGAATGTGCATCACTAAATCGTCCGGCACCGGCTTCGACCGTCATATAACGGTCTTGAAACGTATCGACGCGTCCACCTAATGTACCCGATTTTTCGAGTAATAAAATAGTCCGGTCAGGAAAACGTTTTTTCAGTTGGTAAGCACAATAAACCCCAGCAATACCGCCACCGATAATAATATAATCATAAATCATTTTAGTAGGACTCTTGTTTTTATGTAAAGTGTTCGTTTATAATGATATGATAAAAAAAATTCCTTTGCTCCAACGCCATGGAATTTAGTGGATGTGAAGAAGTCGAATTGCGTAGCACAGAATTCGCAAACACAGAATACGGTTGTTCGCCTTGCTGCGCAGTGGCGAACCACTGGGTGGGCACTACGTGCCCACTGAGAACGCTAGTGAAGTATTCCAGTCGACTTGCTGCGCAGTGTCTCCAAACAAACGATAGAGAACACAAATAAAAATCAATAAAATGCAAGAGAACATCCAATACTAATAAACATATGAAACAAAAAATGACACATTATGTGATTATCAGAGCACCACTCTTTCGAAGAATAAACATCACTATAGTAAAATAGTATCAATATAAAAAACAACACGATGAAACTTAGGAGTTTTAAATTTCCAGGAGATCCAAAATGTTTAATAAAAAAAATATAAAATATAAATAAAAACAATGAAATCCGTCCGAAAATGGCGTCATAAAAGTGAATAGTCGAATGTTGTATAGGCTGACTCCAAAATAGTAGAGACAAAATAAAATTAATACCTAACAAAATACATAACACATATTCCCATACATTTTTTTGTTTTTTCATTAAAAATACGGCAATCGGAATAATAAATAATAAAGAGCTTCCGACTAAATATAAATGATTAGAACGGTCAATTTGGGTCAAGGTGGCAGGTGTGGTAGTACTAGTATTATTAGATTCCATGTTTTATTATATAAAACATAGACTTATTTTATTTTTTATCCGTTCCATGTAAACATACACACCATTTTTCGGTCACCTGATAATCGAAATGTCGATGGTCCTCCAACATCTACCCGAGATTGTGCCAACATTTTGGTTAAACTCGTATCGATAGTATAACCATTTGCTGCCAAATAAGAGAACACAGACGGAATATCATCGACGGTCATGAAATTATCGGTGGTTTTACCATTGCGACTACTTGACCCAGTCGGGTACCGCCATAAAACATAGACACAATTGAATCCACCGCGCGAAAACAGAGATACTTCTTGAAATTCTGATAATTTGGGTGGATTAAACGGCGAAACCATCGATTGAAGTGGACCTTGGGGAACCGCGCTAAGCGTAATTACATTTTGGTAAGTCTGATAAAACGAGTTCAAAATGGGTTCTAAATACATAACAATAGTACGATTGGGCACTTTCGAATCAAACGGGCTCGCCATAATATACAATATTATACAATAATATACAATAATATACATATAATTTTATTAGGTACCTAGATAAGGACAAATATCCAGGCCAATCGCCTCGTTCGCTAATTTATCGGCATGGTCATTCCCGACAGAATGAATATCCGTATTATCGGTATGGGCTCTTATGTGTATAAATCGAACCGAATGTTGACTATTTCCATAAAGTTCATACGCCATTTTCACCAATTCTTTATTTGGTATATCGACGGCCCATTTTTTCCGATAACATTTTTCACCATATGTCGAACAACATTTGATGGCATATTCGGAATCGGATACAATAGCGATTTTTTTCCCAGACCGAATATCATTTTCGATAATTGAGTAAGTCTGAATAATGGCGCTTAATTCGGCTGCATTATTGGTTTGTTTCCCATCGATTTTTCGCGATACATTACGAACATCATCGACCCCAAAAAATATACCGATTCCTGCAAGAGCATTTATCTTACCATTGTTTGAACACGCTCCGTCGGTATAGACATAGTAATCGGGCAAAAATGGAATCAATAATGATGATGATGATGATGAGGAGGATGATGTGGATGATGATTCAATAAACTTCTCCGCTTCGACCAATGTATCAAATTTTTTAAATAGGGCATTTTGATAGCCCTTGACCGAAGTATTACATTCGGCCCAAGTTAAAAAAATACCATTGGTCCGACCGTTTGCAATTGCATAAAAAACCATATAATATATATATAACCATGTTTACAAATCTTTATATATATATATTCTCGAGTTTTCGATACGATTCCTATTCTTTCATGTCACTCGGACTCATGTCCAAAATAATATCCGACGCCTTCATTTGTATAATTTGAACAACATCACCTCCATTTTCAATAATATCCCCAATTGTATCATCATCATTGATATAGCCAACAAACGTCTGATTCAATTCATCAGCCACACCATCCACTCCAACCAATATTTTTTTATAAAAATCCAATAAAACGGCGTATTTATCGATTTTGGATTTGGGAATCGTTACCGTTTTACGAAAAGCATCATTGCCACCATCAAACTCCTTCGATATGCGTTGCGCATCTCCTGAGTTTAGTCGCTCACCTCCTCCCTTCGGAACGACGCTCTCATTGGGTACTACGTGCCCATCAAGTGGTTCGCCGTTGGCGAACAACCGGTTCGCTCTAAACGGCCCATCCAGTAGCGCCAATAGAATATAGAGCGACCAAGATTGACAAAACACATCATCTTTTGTCGTTTGCGCCGGATTCGATAATTTGACAAACTGGAAACGATATTTATTTGCTTCAAAGAAGGGCTGGATAATATCAGTCGTCACCATGGGTTTATATATCCCAAACCCAGATTTCGTTTTTGGATTAATCGCCGGGTCAATTGCAAACAAAATCTTGTTTTTATTATCGACAATATAACTTTGATAATGTGTTTCCATATCTTCGGCGTTTTCTTGGATATTAGACGCCGTAAATACGACAACGGATTTACGTTTTATAATATTTGCACAATAAGTCAAGATTTTTATTTTTTTATTATCATAGGGAGCGGTTTTATATTGCTGAAAGGCATCAAATGTTCGGATTTGTTTGGCGTTTTTAATTTTGGGAACAAACATAGTAATTATATTTTTACGTACAATTTGTCTACCGATGACATCTTTCATGGCATGAATTGCCCATGAAATAGCAATGGACCGGTCCGTATTCATTTATTCGTTATCGTTATAATATATATACATATATCATATTATCGGTTTATATATTTATTATTAAGTGTAGTTATGCAATTTGTGTCAAATGTAAACAAAACAGAATGTATTTCAATTTTGTAATGATAACTATTCGAATAAGAATATGTATCATTTTTGGATGAATGATTTTGCTCAAGTGCAGGGTTGAACTGCAGACCTTTGGCTCATAAGACCAATGCTCTAACCAACTGAGCTACATGAGCAATTTTAATGCAGATATCTTTTTTTGTTTGTATGTACAAATTTATACTATTTTATGAAAAAAGTATTATGCAGTAAGATATCATGGGGTAAATGGCTCAGAATGAAAAGAATAAAAAGAATGACCTGAACAATTGGTCTGTTGCCTATTTACAATATATTATAAAGATTCGTTTTTAAATGGTTTTACTGATATATTTTTCATAAAATTGAAAAGCTTTTATGTAAAAGTATTTCAAAACACACAACCAAAATATCAATAATTATAAAATGGCAACAACATCTAGTGGACGTAACAAAGGCGAAGACAAAGTTACGGACACAGAAACCGTAGCTTTCGGAACGGAAGCGAAGGTTTCTATCAAAATAAAAACATATCGGTTTACGTTCTCGGATGAAATGATAAACGAAATATCTTATTTTTCAAAAATTCATGAACACGATGAACGAACCGTCTTCAAAGAAGCATGGACCGAATGGTCCAAACAGACAAATATTCAACCGCTTATACGGGCAGAAATAAACAAATTATCCGAACTGGGCTATAAAGGCGATGTTTTAGATAAACTGTTTAAAAGCACGAGATATTATTATCGAAAAAAATCAGATGTGGATGGAGAAGAAGATAATGATGGTGATACGCAAAAACAAAAAAAATATCAACATGAATATGGTGGATTCTCGCATGATATTTTATCTGTGATGGACAAGCATATTATGGAACAAATAGAAACAAAACAAACAACCGGTACAAACACAAATATAAATGTCAAACCATCAAAATCATATGAACATTTTTGTGAAACATGCCGTAAACAAATTGTGTGTGAAATTGGTTTATTCACACAAATGATTCGGGGTCCCCTTGACCCAATCAAAATGTCGAATAAATTCAAAAAAACATATAAAAATCGATTTTATAATATCAGACAAGGGATGAGCAAGGGATGAGCAAGGGATGAGGAAGGAAATTAAAATATATTCTATAAAATTGAATAAATATTAATAGAATATTTTTTTTTATACAATACAATAACATCGATTATTATTATTTATAAAATGTCCTGTGAAATGTCCTGTGAAATGTCCTGTGAAATGTCCTGTGAAATACCACAAAAAAAACACTCCATGCGACTCCGCAAACAAACGAATCGTCCAAATTATTCGGATCAGGAACAAGATCAGGAACAAGACCAGGAACAAGACCAGGAACAAGACCAAGACCATAAACCATATTCATATTCGGAATATACTATGCCGCCAGAATATCCAGAGCTATTTGCCGAGATATACGAAATGTTCATGGCCGAAGTTCATGAAGAATCAAAAAAAGAACAATTATTCAAAGAACACATCTATGGATCAGATTCGGAATCTGGTCAGGATTCTGGTCCAACTGTAAAATGGGTCAAAATGAAAAACACGGTGGACGAAATCATTCAAATACATGAAAACGATGTAGATAAAAATATGTGGAACCGGATTTTCCGAAAGGCAAATGTAAACGCAATGTTAAAACACTATGTGGTAAAACATGGAGCACATAAATACTCGAACGATGTGCAGGAATATTATCCAAAACAAACATTTCAACAATATGTCGATTCGATAATCAATGTACAAACAATTGGGGCATATGATCTACAAAATTTCGTTCGAAATATGTCGGACAAAGGATTCCGAAAAAATATGATGAAACGACATGAAAACTATGAAAACGAAAAACAAACAAAAAATACCATTATTTATCATATTTTCCAATTAAATCAATATATAAAAAAAAATAAAATTTCAATGGATCAGACTGATCAGACTGATCCAACAGAAGAACCGGATAATAATTCAAAGCGAATGGCAACCCGGTCATCGAAACGTCAATTAGTGGACGTAACGAAGGCGAAGACGAAGTTACGGACACAGAATACGGAACGATAGTGAAGTATTCTATAAATTTTGCCGAAATAAATAATCCATATAGTCGTACCGCGAATTCATCAAAAAATTACAAACAGTTTCATACGGACAATAATTTCGAACATTCTGCAACCCCATAAAACAAAAATGATTCAACAGTAAATGCGATACGCCGGAAACCATCGTTGTCCGAGGTGTATCAAAATCACAGGGAAAATCATTTTTTATTTGATGGGACAGATTCCAATAAATCATATGGGGGATGGCACTATGACCGTTTCGACCATATTTTGAAATCGACAAATATGAAAATGATCGACTTATAGATTCGTGTAAATGAATAGGAATCTGATTGGATAAAACAACAAACACCATTTTTTCAATTTGTTCCGCGGACATATTAGTATATTGGATGGATTGAATCAATAAATCAACTGCACCCATAATATTCGACGAAGTTCCGCCCAATGTATGAGTAAAAATGGCTTTAATCATGGAAACAAAATCGAGCGCATTTTCCAAATTAATCCAAACAGGTGTATGATCCACCAATAATAGGCGGCGTCCCATAGTCGATTTTTCAACAATCAAACATCCTAAGCCAATTGCATTATACAAAGGCGCGCGGTCATTTTCACACATTTCATGCGAAACATCGACAATCGGAATAAAATGATCCAAAATATGGCAACTCTTACATGCAAGTTTCCACTGATTATTTAATAGTTTGATTTTGTATTGTGTCGAAGGTAATGATTCAGATAGATAAAGCAAGCGGAATGCTTCGCTCACAAAATAGGAGAGTGGGATATCGGTTTTATGAAAACCATCATATGCTTGTATATTTCCAGAGACAAAATTAGTTGCACAACTATCCGTGATAATATTTTTATCGAAATGTGTTTTAAAGTGATGAGAACATTGGACTCGGTCGACCGAACCGACCGAACCGACCGAACCGACCGAACCGACCGAACCGACCGAACCGACCGGAACGGTCGAATTATCAAATCGTAATAGTGCGTTTTTTTGTTTTATCATAGTAAATTTATTCACATTTGCTGGGTCAATCTTGGACCATTGTTGGGCACACTGTTTCACTTCGACTGTATCTAATATTCGATTAAACCAAGAAATGATTCGTCTGAATTGACTTCGGCATTTATTAAGAGCACGTTCATATTGAACCTCATTTTTAGGAGTTTTCATAATATGAGGAGAAACTAACTTTGCCCACTGAATCGCCATTCGGTCAAACAACCAGCCATGTTTGTTTTTCTCACGTGGAATCCATTTCGCCGCGTTTGATAACGGAATAAATTCGCCGGTTGACGTCTCGCGTCCTTCCCCTGTTTCAATCCAACGCTTATCTCGGTATAATTGTTGAATGATTAATTCGGTCGAAATGTCGATGAGGGGATCGGTTGCACTTTTTTCTGAATGAAATGAATGAAATGAATGAAATGAATGAAATGAATGAAATGAATGAGAACGAACAAAATGACAAAAGAGTTTAATATCTTTCCAGCAACCGTACTGCGGAGTGGACGGTGGACTATTATATGTGGTACCAGTACCAGTACCAGTACCAGTACCAGTACCAGTACCAGTACCAGTACCAGTACCAGTACAAGCCCTCAATGCAGCCAAAGCCAAATCGGGATAATACTGATACCACGTAAAAATCATCATATAAGTAACATCTCGTTCGCCTTTCCCATAAGAAATGTCGCGGGTTTGGGCAATCATTTTATATAATAATTCCAAATAGATGTATGATGAATTTTCGGAGACATTGTCAACTGATTCTATATCAGCAACTTCGTCTCGCTGCATATTGACTAACATATTCAATAATTCGGATAAATCCCGTCCTAATAATTGCAGTTCGGCATCACTATCTTTATGACATGCATTATAATAAAAACGAACTATTTTGGATTTAATTTCAGAATGAATAAATTGGTTATTATTAGTCAATTTATTTAATGATGGAAAATGAGTCATGTCATCGGAAAATAACATCATAACAAATCAATTGATAAAATATAAATATAAGTATCAATCCATATTTATATAGTTTTTATAAGTAGTTTCCTGGAAACATTCAACGACGTTATGGGGATATAACGCGTAGCGATTGTAAAGATTTCTGTGTTGAACTATGTATTTGTATTTTTTTTTTGTCTGGAATAAAAATGCGAACTTTTTTAGTTTGTTTTGGTTTGTTCGTTAAGTTGACAAAGGCGACATGTTCTGTGTCAGTATTCATTTGTTTTAAAATTGGTTTTAGTTTGGAGATTTCCGGAGACGATAGTCGAATGAGTTGAGAATCATTTGTTTGGAGCGAGCCGGATATATTGCTACGCAATATCGAAGGAGTTTGGAGCGACTGAACTCCTTGGTGGGCACTTTGTGCCCACTGAGAGGCATTGCGCAGCATAGCCGAAGGAGTTGTGGATGATTCATTCGATTTATCGAATAAGTGGTCTAAATCATGAACAAATTCTTGAAATATAAAAAACACAGAATTCAATGAATGAAATATAAAAATCGACGGAGAAATCACAATATCATCGATAAGGGGGAGAACCCGTAAAAATTTACCATGATTATTTTTATTATCAGTGGATTTTTGTGAAAACGTTTGAATATGTTCGGGTTCCAAATCCACATTATAAACTAAGGTATCAATCAATTTATATTTCGAATAGGGAGTCGATATTTGTTTTGATAGAATCATATGTAAAACACGTTCTTTCGGAATAACATATTGGAGCGAGCTGACGTCGTTCGGCGTAGGTGAGAGAGAATCAGCCAATAAAATATCATGAGTTTCCTTTATTATTTTTTCGATATAAGAATGCTCATTGATATACACAAAATGTACATCTATTTTTTCCATCGGTTCTCTACAATAATTTTTATTGATATTGTTAATGCTTGAATATTCATTCAACCATGAAATATCTAAATTATCGGTATGGAGATTTTCGGAGACGACAGTCGTAGGAAATCGAGGAAACACCATAGACGTAGTCGAATGAGTTTCATTTAAAATTCCTTCGCTCCCGCTTTCGGCGAACGACCGGGATTTATTTAAATAATTCGATGCCATGCTTATTTATTTGTACTATTTATTTTATTCAATTTAAACATATAGAATAAATATAATAAACCGTCAAATCAACTTAAAGCAAAACAACTGTTATTATATGTCTCAAAACCGCACATTAAGAGTACATTATATATGTCAGAATTACCCTTTGGACAAAAATCCTTGGACCATAATCCGCATTGCCGATTATAGATCAAGGATTTTTACGTCGACCATTTTTATGGTAGTATTCTGAACATCCAAAAAACCCTTATATATAAAAATACAAGCATATGTAAATTATATTATTTGAGACAGCAATAATTGTTACCTTTTTGTCATTTAGTTGACAAAATAATAATTATTTGGGCCATGCCCTACCACATTCATTCGTTTCTAACTCTAGTGGACGTAGCGTCAGCGAAGGTTTCTGGATATTTCCGTAGGCATTGCGCAGCATAGCCGAAGGAAATAATGTTAGCGGATGAAATAATAAATCTATAAAATTGATTTATCGTTAATAAAAAACAACGTTTGTTATTAACCTAAACGAATAATATAAAAACCATAAAAATGAATGTGCATAATCAGTCCAATTTATTATCATTATGTATTCCAAGAATGGATACTAACGTTACCAAGGAATATATTATACAAGTTTTATCAAAAATAAATATGGGTCAAATTATCCGAATCATTGAATTACCTATAAAACGAGATCCAGGTAGTAAACGGATAATTATAAAAATAAGACGACATGAAGTCGATATATGTCCGTCTTATATTTTAGACCGCCTGTATGCTGGCGAAAACATAAAAATCGTTCACCAATTTCCATGGTATTGGAAAATGATGTTTACTCATCCCCAAAAACCGACTGTAACAGTTCTTTGATAACGGGATTGGAGTATTCATACACGGGTTTCGCTTTTCGATAACACATCCAAGAGCGATTTAGATGTTCGGCATATTTTATTTCTCGCGTAAATATTTCATCAATATATCCATACGCTTGTTTATAATGTAGTAATTCTTCGCGAATTTTTTCTTTTTGCGCGATTAAAACGGGAAGGCGAATTTTCTCGCGTTCGAGTGTACCAACACATAAATTATCAGATGATTTAAACCGTATGTATCGGATTTCATTTTTGATGTCTTTAAATTGTATAATCAGGTTACGTTTATAGACTTCGATTTTTTTAATAAACGATAAAATATTAATATGACATATAATGGGAAATATAAGCTTTACTTCTTCTGGAATTAAAATAGACAAATGAGATTCTTTGATGTCTGAAATTTTGTTTTCGATTTCTCGGATTTTCGGTAACATAATTTTTTCTTGCTCTTCCACGCTTTCGATAAACAGTACTTTATTATTGGTCAGTTCAAGTGAAAGCTCCATTTTTTCGAATTGTTTGGCCAAATATATATACATTTCTAACGCCGATTCGATTTTAAAATAACTAATCATCGAAAGTAAAAGTGCAATGACGGCATTGATAGTAGAAATAAATATGCCACCCCAATGATATTCTTCTGTAAATGGGGCAAATACAACGATGGCGGCAGTTAACGTGAGAGCAGGAATAGTTAAAATATTTAATTTCCGCTGGCAAACAAATTTGGATTGTATGTATATATTTTTCTGACCTTTCAAATAAGTCGCCAAAATATCAATTTCACTCGAGAATTTATTATCGGTACTATAATATTGTGATAATGACTGTTCGATGTCGTGAAATGTGAGGGTTTTATATTTTGGTTTATGATTAAGACGTCGAATATAACTATGGTCTTCTTCAGAGTCACTATTTGAAATGGAGTTCGAATCATAGTTAGATATAGTAATCGGACTATCACTTCGATAATACATGGACATTTTGGGTTCACCAAATTCTACAAGGGCATCGATGGAATTTATGTTATCTTGCAATGTCAAAGTATCGGTCAATGTTTGGTTTAATTTATTCATAAAGTGTTCGTCTAGTGAACGCAACGTAGCACTTGGAACTGTAGCGAAGCAATGCGAAGTGGTGGGACAAGAAACCGCCGCGTCAGCGAAGGTTTCAGTATTATTGAATAATTCAGAATCAGGAGCGCTAGCGTATGATTCTGCACCAGAATCCGCGAAGGATTCATTTGTAAAATGGTCGATTTGTTTTAATTCTTCATCTTCACTAAATCCATTTTCGATATCATTCTCATATGACGAATGGATATTTCCGGAGACGATAGTCGTAGGAAATCGAGGAAACTCCGTAGACATGCGTAGCATTGTCGAAGGAGTTTGTACCAGATCCATAATATTAGTGGATGTGAAGAAGTCGAAGACGAATTCACAGACACAGAATACGGAACGTTAGTGAAGTATTCTATATAATTAGTTTTTAATTTCAAAAAATTGAATAAACGTTTCGCTTTTATTATTGATACAACAAATACGCATATAAATGACACAATTAAAAACTTGGGAAAAATCGGAAGATGTAGTACTGGCAAAGAGTTTTAAAACAGGAAATCTGGATAACAAATCACCTGACGATATAATAAGGGAAAAAATAAAAAAACGAGCAGTAAAAAAAATATTAAAAACATATAAAAAAGGATTAAATCAGTTCATTATGACATCTCGATTTAATAATAATACATGGACAGAAAATCTACAATTCAGGCAAAATAATAAGGAAAATAAAAATAAAATAGGTTGTATATATTGTGCGCCGGAAAAAGTTGCACAATATATTCCGGTGGAATCATACATGTTTGTCTTGGAAATGAATAACGATACAAATAAAATAATGGGAATCGGACTGGTGCGGAATCATTCGATTTGTAACAATTTCGCCGTATATAAAAATGGGAATTATAATCGTTATGTTTATGTGAGTAAATATCGAATCGATCGTTCGGATATGACAGAACACGAAGAAAATATTATGAAAGCATTCGATATATTATGTTTTACTGGAAATCGTCATATGAAGCGAGGACAAGGATTGAAGGCATTTCCAATTGACATGTTATATAAATGTAGAAAAGTAATCGATTTGGTAAAATTTATCGGAGATATGTTTAAGGAACGAAAGGAAACATAATATAAATCTTCAATAAAATAAATTAATATGAATGTCTTAATAAATATAAATGATATATATAATATTTAATACCCAAGTATACAAAAACGATTGAATCAAAATAATGGATAAATTACGCAAAAACACATCGAATGATTTATACGATGTTAGTAAATATACAGACAAAGAATTATATGATGTATTGGATTTAACTGAGCCAAGCGACCGTGTTCTAGAAGCCAAATTATTGATTTTGATTGATAAATATAAAACCACACCACATGAAGACGGAAAAAATTTAACCAATTTTTTCGTCGATATTTATAATCATTTTTTTGGCGATTCGGATGAAGAGGAAGACGAATATGAAGAAGAAGAATATGATGAAAAAATAGTAGAAGGGTTTGATACGGTCGACCCATTGGACCAACGTTCCACGCCGCAACTTTCGATTTCCGGAACTGGAGCGAACAGGAGCGTCAGCGGAGGTGAGCGACTAAACTCCGGAGATGTGCAACGCATATCGAAGGAGTTTGTGCCGATTGGACCAAATGGACAAAATGGAAGTATAAATGATGGAAGAACTGGCACTATTGGATATGCAGGTCCAGATAAAGGTATATTACAACCTGGTCAATCTGGTCCAAATACACTTAAATTTATTGGAGACGAGACTGCAGTTACATCATATAATAATAAAAATGCCAATTTGATGAATAACAAAAATCAATTTGATGTGTCTCAGAATACGCAAGTCGGGCAAATTCTGACGAGACCACTCGATTACACCCGAGACAATTTAAATCCATTAATGAAACAAACATTAAAGCGCATAATAAGTATTGATAGTCAATATAGAGATAACACAATATATCCACTTTCAACTGATTTCACCTTTACTTTATCGGACCCATTAAAAAATGTACTTTCGTTAAAACTGTATTCCGTCCAAATACCATATACATGGTATACAATAAATAATGATTTCGGAAGTAATTTTTTTTATATAAAAGGAGACATTCCAGGATTAAATGATGGTACGTTTGATTATAAAATAGATATTTCCTCTGGAAATTATACACCAGATACGTTAATAAGTACAATTAGTTCGAGTATTTCAAAATTAAAACAAAATCCCGATTATTTCGATACCAGTTTCGGAACAACGGACATAAGTTATAATCCATATAATAATAAAGCCACGATAACGATGGAAATCACACAAATATATAACGAAACAAATTATTATTTAGAATTTCCCACATGGAAAACACCGAATACTGATCCAAAAAAACGGTTAGATAATATACCAAGTTTTTTAGGGTATAATGATATAAGTTATGTTCCCTTTTCAATATATTCAAATCCATTTACGCCAGTAAACAATGGGTCGATTTCGGTTGTAACAACATATGTAATTTATGACGGAACAACAACCGACGGTTCTGCAAATAATTATTTTGATATTCAAATATATAATGGTCCTGCCGAATTGGGTGATAATTCATCGAATATCCTAGATACAATCAAAATAACACTGTCCAATCTGATAAATACAGTAGGATATAGCCAAACTGATATTATAACTGAAATAAATAATCAATTGAGCTTGAATACAAAATTGATATCACCAGTTTCATCTATCATTAAAATAACAGATGCATCAAATGTAAACTATTTTAACTTATCTATCAAATTAAATCGAAAAACAACTGTAAATTTACCGAATTTAAAAATGAATATTGTATTTCCAATTGAATCATCAAATAGTAGTCTAATATGGGTCGCTCCAACTTCATGTTTTCATTTTCCAACTATTTCTGGCACATTGAATGAGTTAAATGATATAATATCAGAAACCGACTCGGTACATAGTGCATATACAATACCATCTACACCCTATTTTGTTCTAAGATGTATGCGACCAAATTATCGAAATATATATCCGTCCGATGCAATTGGCATTGGCAATTACCCAATTAATGATTTATCAATGAATTATGATACAAATCCAATGGTGCTTCAATCCGTGCCTGGATATCTCAACTATAAAAATATGCAAAACAATAAAACAATGTTAGATGTGTCAAGCATTGATTTTAATGATTATATAATAGTTATGAATCCGTCGACATCATTTGGTGATGGTTATACACATGACCAATATATATCAGAAATAAATACTGTAATTCAAAAAACAAATGATACAACAAGACGACGAAACCCATTGCCAGGGGGTGATTTAAATATATCATCACCGGCAACAGCAATTACGAATATTACATCAGATAGTTCAACATCAAATTTGACAGTTTTAACGATTGATCTAACAAAGAATTTCGACGAAACTTATTATACATTGGATATATCGGATTCTTACTTACATACGGGTATGGGAATAAATAAATTTTATATTGATCAAAATAGTACAACAATACCAGACGGTTCATTTAATAAAATAGATTTATCATATTGTAATATTTTTGATAATTCTAATGGGAACTTCGTAACACAAGGCGGATATACGATTACCGGTGATTATTTGCTTAAAATAAACCCTAAAACAGACCAACGTAATGGTAAGGATTATTCGTATATAGTTCCTGTACCAAAAAACCCAGACGGTTCATATATAACTTACAGTCCATGGCAAAATTTACAAAATGCAATCAATGCACAATTTGTTGCATATACTGATATCTCTAATAATAATTCACGACCTCTTGCAAACACATTTATTGACATGAATTTATCAAATGGAATTTTATATTGTAAATTGACGGTAAATGTGGAAAACGCGTTAACTCAAAATGATTATCAACTTGAATTTTATGACCCCTCTGCAAATCTATTAAATATTTACGAAAGTGATAATAAAATAGATTCAAATGGTGGCGCACCGGACGTTTCGTGGAATGTGACCGATTTAAAGAATTCATGGCATACAAATTTAAAATTTCCGTATCAAGTAGTTTCATTAAAAAACACATTAGATGTACAAACTTCATATGCAAAAATAATATCAACAAGCATATTTACACAAAATCAAATAACATTGTATGATAATTCGAACAATTTCTTTTATATAAAACCATTACCGAATACTACAGGACTATATTTGTCAAATGGTTCAAATGATATAAAAATTGTTATTGAAGCACTGTCATATAATTTGGGTGGTACACAATATTCAATTCAAGAACTTTATACTAAAATTAACGACCAATTTAACCTGAATCCAATCACACAAAATTCTCAAATAAGTATTTATGAAAACAATTCGACAGAATATACAAAAATCAGATTGAATATAAATAAAACATATACAGCGACTGATTATAGATTAGTATTTTATGATACAACGAGTAGTTTTGTAAGTTGTTTTGTTGGGGCAAACAGTGTGAGAAATGTATCATGGGATACAAGTTTGGGGTGGATATTGGGTTTTAGAGAGTCGACAGAATATTTTATATCAGATATTATATCTTCAACTGGTTCAATAAAAACAATAACGGGGGATACATGTGTTTCCGTCAATTTATTTAATTATTTTTTAATTGTATTAGATGATTATAATCAGAATCATTTAAATGATGGATTGGTTACCGTAACTTCAAAAAATGCCGGATTACCATTACCATCTTATGCAAACCGAGCGACATATATATGCGACCCAGTGACTGGAAATACGGTAGCGTCATCCTCATCGACTACATCAACTGCAGGATTGTTAACCCAACACCAATTATATGCATTAAATCAAACGATAAATTCGAATAAACAAAAAATTCAATATTATTCTCCTGGACCTTTTGTAAAAAATGTGTTTGGTTTGGTACCAATGAAAACATCGGGTATGACAAACGGGCAAACATATGTTGAATTTGGCGGGTCATTACAAAATCAAGACCGTACATTTTTCGGACCAGTGAATATAAAACGCATGTCGGTAAAATTGGTCAGTGATAGGGGAGATGTAATCGATTTAAATGGTGCAAATTGGAGTTTTAGTTTATTATGTGAACAATTATACGAACAATCCACTTTAAAATAATGATAATAATAATAATATGAAGTATTAATATATGTATTCATATTTTAATAGCCTATTCGGAGTAGTAGATAATCCGATTACAATTACTATAACTAATAAAAATGGAATCATAGATATGTTCGATTATATAGGATATAATGGTCCAATTATACTTGTCATATCGGCCACATATTTTTTATGGACTCGTCCAAAATATTTAATAAGCTATTTATTATGTTTTAGTTTGAATAATATATTAAATAGTTTATTTAAAATATTGATAAAACAACCGCGTCCATCGGGTCAAAAATATAATCAGATTGACAACGATTTATTTACAAATGAACATATTTACGGAATGCCATCGGGACACGCCCAATCGGTCGGGTTTTCGGCAATATTTTTATATTTAACCACATTATCGATACCAATATTGATTGCGTCATTGTTTATTATAGCGATAACTGTATTTCAGAGACATAAATATAAACGACATACCACGGAACAATTAATGGTGGGATTAATAATAGGTAGCGGATTTGCGTATTTTTCTTACTACATAGTAAATCAAAAAATATTTTCTTATAAAAATATAGAAAGCCATTTGGAGCGAGCCGGAGCGTAAGCGTAGGTGAGCGACTAAACTCCGTAGCGGCAGCGAAGGAGTTTGTAGTGAGCCACTGCGCAGCAAGGCGAAGGAGAGCGACTGAATTCCTTGGTGGGCACAAAGTGCCCACTGAGATACGGTAGTCGAAGGAGTTTGATGGAGTTTTTATAATATCTATATATTCTATATAAATATATTCTATATATAACCAAATCATGTCCCAAAGTGACTATTTAAAATATAAACGAGTATCGACTGAATTACAAATACAAAAAAAAAACAAGGACGAAATTCCGTCCGTTTTGACAAGTCAAAATTATGTGTCTTATAAAGGATATTCTTTAGAAAATACGATACGTAATGATAAAACGATTTATCACCTATTGACACCGGTAAATACCCAAATCATATTCGATATTGCAACCAGTGACGCGTCGTCTTGTCCACAGCCCTATCCAATTATATGCGGAAGTGTCAATAATTTATCGAATCGCGTACCATTATCGGGACAAGAAATTCAACCAAGCCCCCCTCGATATAGAATCCAACGTAATCGATATGAATGTAGATATAAACACAACGATGGTACGTATATTACCAAATATCCAAGTCGTCCACAACAAAATAAAGAAATATGTAATACCAAAGGATGCGGAAATGATGGCACAAATACGACCACAAAAACAACACCGTGTTTGTCAACCTATTTACTAGACACAAATATAAGCAGTAATCTGATTATTTAGTCGTCGGATTTATATATAAATAAAATATATATATAAATAATAATAACAATCAATCAGTGATGTCAATTGCCACATTAAAAAAGAAAACATTTACACAATATCATAATATGAGTGCAAATTCAAAAGAAGGGTTTTCATTGAACGGAACTCATCGAAGTCAAGGATATGTAGGACAAACAAATTTGTCACGTTCTCTTCCCAAAACGATGATGCGGGGAAACACAATATGTGGATATGGTGGATGTTGTGGTCAATATAATATAGGCACCATCGTCAAGTCTGCAGTTATTTCACAAAATGATATACGTGTTATAAAACCATCTGTCATAAATACCCTTGGAATGATAGCGACAAAATATAGATGGATAACTCGACCCGACCCATATACATCGGTGAAGCCCGATTCGAATCTAAATATTAATACGGGTGGGCAATATACGACACTTTTGTCAAAAAACACGGTTGCAAATACACTTGACCCAAGCTGTAATATCGTAAAGGACATCAATACAACTGCACCCATGTCATCGTGTAAAGAATCAAATAATGTTAGAAAGACCGGTAAATGTATTGGTATAACAAAACCGGAAAGTGAATATGTTGCAATGACCGCGGGGGAATATTTGTTTCGCTTACACGGAAAATGTGCAGGGAATGATATCAATCCGGCATATGTTGCCAAAAAAACACAGGGTGTTCCGTTTGGATGCCCAACGAGTTATAAATTTTAGATTTTTTTTTGTAAAATTGATTCAAATGATATATATGTTTATGAAATATATATCATCATTCTACCAACGATATTATTATGGAAAAAATACAACATAAGGGACCCGACGTAGCAGTACTGCATAGCAGTGAAGTCACGGACCAAGACACGGGTGGTCTGGAGCGAGCCGGAATGCGAAGCAAGGCGCGGCAAGGCGAAGGTGAGCGACTGAACTCCTTGGTGGGCACAACGTGCCCACTGAGAGGCGACAGCCGAAGGAGTTTGCAAGCGACTATTTCCGAATTATATTTGAATTCTTTGTCTGAAAAAGAAAAGAAGGCGTATAATATTGCAAAAGGACATTTGGGAATGTCTTTTCAATTGGAGAAAAGTTTAGGGTATTTAAAATGGTATAGTGGACGTAACATAGATGCAAAGCAATAATACGAAGTTACATACGCAAAAATAAATGAATCCAAACTCCTTCGACTACGTCTATTGGAGCGAGCCGGAGCCGACGCGAAGCAAGGCGCAGGTGAGCGACTGAACTCCGTAAACGGCAGTCGAATGAGTTCGGAGTTTCCTCGATTTCCTACGACTATCGTCTCCGGAAATCTCCACTAAGCGAATGAATTTAAAATGGTATCATTATTGCAAGTATCGGTAGGATTTTGTTTCGCGCTACTTTCTGTAACTAAGGATTGTTTAAACTCGCGATAATTTAACCATTTACGCTCACTACGAAGTTCTTCTAATATTCGACTACTATCCATTGTAACATCCGATAATTCACGTTTTAAAGTTGGTTTCATGGGAATTTTCTGTATAAAAGAAAAATTAACTGTTTTTCCCAAATAAATAAATTTATTATTTGTGAATATTTTGGCGGACATATCAACCGAACAAGATGTCGTTGATTCCGTAGATGGCTGCTTCGAATCATTCGCCAGTTTATTCATGGCGGTATTATATGTTTTGAATTTTGCAAAGGGTGCATTTTTGGTAACAATCCCACTAACACCCAAATCCTCTTTTTTCTTGTCTTTTTTTGTCTTTTCTTCAGCATCTTCTTCTTCTTGTAATTTGATTAAAAACGAAGGCGATTCAATTGGAGTAATTTGGTCATCTACAAAAAAATCACGGCATCGAAACATAATAACATATTTCATAGCAACGGCATTTAATAATGAGTATGGAATTCCTTGAATATCGGAATAATAAGAGAACCCTTGTTTATACACATCATAAAACATAAAAATATTTCCCCTGGGTGTGTTCTCACATAAAATTCGAGTTTTCCATCGTTTTTCGACATCATTGCTTTCATTTTTTAATAAATTTTCGTATCCCTTTTTTGATAAAAAACAGGATTCGATGTTTGAACTATAATTTTCGGCAACTTCGTATGTTTCCAAGAACCTTTGTTTTTTCGCTTCGATATATTTATCTACTACCGAAATGGGGTTATCTTCCATTTTTTTTGGTGAAATAAACAATGTAATGTGTTCGATTCCAAACCAAACTGATTTTATGGTATAAATAATCACAAATCTTCCGACCCGAAATAAAAAAAAGAGTTGATTGACCAAAAAAACAAATATGGTAATCAAATCGGCATATGGATGTTTTGGCTTATTATTATTATTATTATTATTATTTTTTATTTTTGTTATATTATTATTATTTTTATTATTATTAATAAACGGGTTTTTAAATTGTATATTGGCGGGTTTCATGTCTATGTGTTATGGCAAAATTGGTATTGGTATTGGTATTGGTAATAATAATTATATTTTATGGAAAATCTGTATATATACAAATATATATTGTTTTGTGTTTAAATACATTTATAAAATTCTATTTTACGTTTTCAATGAAGTTTTTCGAGAACTTCTTTTCTACGTAGTTCAAATAAATCGGCCATTTCTTTTTCCAAAACGGGTACTTCGATGCGTTCATACGTCTTGTATGGATTATCCGGATGAAGACAAATCAGATACATGCCATTGATTTTTTTTCCGTATTTATGCTCTAAAATGGTCTTATACGTATTCAGTTGTAACGAATAATGCCAGAAATTGGTGTCGGGTAAATGGGAAATACATGGTGTAACTGCACATTGTCCCCCAAAACTTTCGTATTTAATTTCTTGGCATCGTTTCCAATCATAAATCTGTAGAGTACCGTCACTATTTTCGAAAATCATATCAATTGAACCGGATAATTTGAGTTCCTCGTAATATACCATCCATTCGGTGCGATATGGTTTTAGTTCGGGGAAATCGGCAACAAATCGCTCGAAAAACTGGAATTCGATACTATCGTTTTGATTGTCGATTTTATTGAAATAACATTCGATATCATAATGCATATTGGTGCCAGCGAACGAAGCAGAATCTCGCTTTGCATCCCACATAGTTTTGATTTGTTCACGGGTCATACCATAATATTTATAGGTGGGTTCGCGCCAATTCCGGCTCTTCATCATTTTATCGATGATTTTATCGGCATCAAAGTCGGAAAAATGACGATGATTCAATGTTGTGACTGATGTATATCCTTGTTCGCCATGAACGGTGTAAATATGAGGACCTTCTTCGAAGGTAATAAATTCGTCTCTTGGGTGTCGATTCAAATTCGCCAAATAAGTAGGGGGAGTTTTTAACATTTTTTAGTATTTAGGTGTGTATTATGAGTTAGGTACAATTTAAAATTCATGATTCAATTTTATCGGATTGGAGCGAGCCGGAGCCACTGCGCAGCAAGGCGAAGGTGAGCGACTGAACTCCTTGGTGGGCACGTTGTGCCCACTGAGAGGCGCTAGCCGAAGGAGTTTTATACATAATCGAAGGAGTTTGACTCGAGTGGTCGTTCGATTAATTTAAATAACCATTTTTTTATTTCATGAGAACGTTTTTCGATTATCGAATTCGCGCTATTTATCTTATTCATATACACGATATGTTGTTCTTGTTTTAATTCACATTTATCAATTTCGTTTTTATTTACATTATACCATTTCATAAAATGAATGAGAAATTTACGGGAAATACTCATTAATAACGATTGAAAATATTCATTGGATACTACAGACCATTTTAATTCATTTGAGATTTTTTTGGAGTCCTCGGAACTGGGCTGCTTCGCTTCTGGAGATACTGAATTCCATATATATATAGTATTTTGCTTTTGAGAAAACGCACGAATGGGCAAATTCTTTCGGCCAACAACGTCGATTGTGCTTTCATGGTAATTTGGTCCATTTTCAAAAAGATTCTGAATACATAATTTGATACCTTCTATAATATCGCGTTCGAATACGGCGTTTAATTGTGTATCATTCACACAAATGGTTTGAACCCACTCCATACACGTCATATTTGGAATGACCGTATTTTTGAGTTCGTCCAAAATATTCTTTTTTTGTTGGATATTCCCAGACGATTTTAATTTAGATACATCGTCTTCCAATTTGTTACAACGTCCGACAAGTTCCTGTACAATATTTAAAAGTTCTTGATAGGATGGCGGGTTTGTTTCTTGGCCATCTAGTTTGGCTTTACTATCACGACGTTCCTGTCGACTCATATAAATCATATTACATAAAGGTACATGCCGGTCATAATTGAGTTTTATTTTATAGTTTCGAGAACAATGGGGACAAGTGCGGGGACAAACATCTGGAGCGAGCCGGAGCGCAAGCGTAGGTGAGCGACTAAACTCCGTATCGGCAGCGAAGGAGTTTGATTTAGTAGTGAGAGTGTAGGAGTTCATATTTTGATATATTTAGTGTATTTATTATCGGTATATCATATACAAATTCATTCAATTTTACATGAAAATGAAGATGTTTGACATTTCCGGTAGAAAGCCGAGACAAATGTGGGAAAAAAACGGTGACGTGGATATTTCCAGAGACAATATGGAGCGAGCCGTAGCCACTGCGAAGCAAGGCGAAGGTGAGCGACTGAACTCCTTGGTGGGCACTTTGTGCCCACTGAGAGGCGACAGCCGAAGGAGTTGTCGTAGCATCAATCGGAAATCATTAGAAACCGTAGACAGTAATCAAATGAGTTCATCGACGAGAGAATTTGCAAATAGCGTACAATATAATATGTTCGGAAGAATTCAATATAGTAATTCCAAATGTGGAAGTTGTGGAAAATAATATCCAAATTTATACTATATTAAGCGCAAATGTTAAAGAACACCATTTTTTCAAAAAAGATTTGGATAATAATTACAATTCTATTGAGTTTATTTTTATTGGTATGGGTATTAAGATTCGTCGGACTTTATGAAGGATTTAACAATAATGGTTCAACCGAATTTTCCGTGCCAATGTTTGGTGGCGGGGACGCTATCGCCCCAGTAGTTTATGCATTTTAGAATCCTTCATTGCTACTTTTCGGTCCTCCGACGCGTATATTTATTGGTAGTTGGGTAAGAAAATGAATAATATATTATAATAATATTATATTATAAAGCCATTCCCAAATGAGTAATTATTTTGATAATAAGGACCAATTTTTAGAACCAAACGTAACCCAATATGGCAGTCATATGGTGATGACAAATGTACATAAATCGAGTAAAATCAAGTACATAAATATCGATACTCGATTTAGCGACGAATACAATTATCATAACACAGAGAACTATAATAGTACATATAATGACAATTCGAATGATGCACAACAATTATATTTGAACACATCCGATTATAATATTACTTTACCATCGCGTCTTACCGATGTGAAAAGTATATATGTGAAAGATTTTCAACTGCCACTTACCATATATAATATTTCGGCGACCCGCGGAAATAATTATTTCAAAGTAACCGATAATAGTAATAACATTAGCAAAATGCTTACTGTACAGGACGGGCAATACGATGCAACTGGTTTTAAAACTGCAGTAAATAATCAGATTACAACAAGCGGATTTAATGGATTTACTTATGACATAAGTGAGAATAAATCGACGTTTACTACTACCGGTGGGAATAAATATACGATTGAATTCAATGTCACGCCAAATGGAGAGTTTGATAAATATAATTTTAAGTCAAAGTTGGGATGGCTTATGGGATTTCGTAATGTGTCTTATAAATTTACCACAAATACAACAAAAAAATCAGAAGCGTTTTTGGATTTGACCGGATTGAGGTATGTGTATTTGGCAATCGATGAGTTTAGCAAAGGAAATCAAAACTCATTTATTTCACAGTTACCTACATCATTGATTAATAAAAATATCATTGCGAAAATCGGATTACCGGGCACTCAAACATTCGGCACGATTTATAAAACAAATATTTATACCGATTTATTGTCTGACCGAAGAAGTTATACGGGAAAAGTCAATATACAAAAACTGAATGTAAAATTATTGGACGAATTTGGTAGTCCGGTCAATATGAATGGAATGGATTTTGCATTTTGTTTGGAGTTGGAACACGAGTAAAATACACATAATTTTATTTGAACTCCTTCGGCTGTCGCCTCTCAGTGGGCACGTTGTGCCCACCAAGGAGTTAAGTCGCTCACCTTCGCTTTCTACCTGCAGAAATACGGCTCGCTCCACACTCCAAATTATCAAAAAATTGATTGAACAAATCATAAATACATTTTCAATATATCTATCTGAACATTAATAAATATATTGAACATTAATAAAATGAGTAAAACAATAAATATGGGACCGACAATGGGACCGACAATGGGACCGACAATGGGACCGACAATGGGACCGACAATGGAAAAAGTCCAAACGGTTTTGGAGAAAAACGTAGACGTTAGTCGAAATTTGCCGACTCAATTTCGTAGCGCGAGAGAAGGAATTCGGCCTACCAATGTTCTATCTCCCGACCAAACGTATGCCTTCGAAAAATTCAAACGCGGTGAAAATCTGTTTATTACTGGCCCCGGGGGGACCGGGAAAACACTATTAATCCAGCATTTGGTAGAATATGCAAAATCGGTAAATAAATCATGCCAAGTATGCGCCATGACCGGATGTGCTGCCCTGCTTCTAAAAGCGAATGCCAGGACACTTCATTCATGGAGTGGAATACGATTAGCAAAAGGACCAAGTGACCAAATTATTTCGTCCGTCATGCTCCGAAGTAAAAAGGCACTGAAGGCATGGCGAGGCACGAAAATTCTGATTATCGACGAGGTCAGTATGCTTTCACAAAAAATCTTCGAAATAATTGAACAATTGGGCCGGTATACGCATCCACAAAATTCGACGAGTCCATTCGGTGGAATTCAGGTCGTATTCACGGGGGATTTTTATCAATTACCACCCGTGGGCACATCGACTGAACCAGATACCAGTAATTTCTGTTTTGAATCGGAAAAATGGTCCTCTGTTTTCGCGCCGGAAAATCAGATTGAATTGACCACCATGTTTCGTCAAAACGACCCCCTTTATATAAATATTTTACTACAGATTCGCCGTGGGGAATTGGACGAAGCCGGTAAACGCATCTTACAAAATTATGTCTCGCGAGAATACGACCCGACAACACATAATGGGTGTGTTCCGACCAAATTATTTCCCACTCGCGCCAAAGCGGAATTCGTCAACGCCGCCATGTTCGCCAAGCTCGAATCCAAAGAATATGTATTTGATTTCGCGAAAAAGACGAATTGTAAAACCTATTTGGAAAATAGTAAAGCGATTCCTTCGGATATTTTGACTCTGGAACAACGGTTGAGCAAGGCGGAAATCGATTACGAAATCGAACAATTGGCCGCGAATATTCCTGGTTCGAGAACTCTGTCACTGAAAAAAGGTGCAGTGGTTATGTGTACGGTCAATGTCGATTTGGAAAACGGTATTTGTAATGGGTCACAGGGTATCGTAATCGATATGTCGGAACGCGGACCAACATCAGCGCCTATTCCCATTGTGAAATTCTCGAATGGTTTGACCAGACCGATGGAAGTTCATTATTGGCAATCGGAAGAACATCCGACAATTGCAATTGGACAGTATCCGTTATGTTTAGCATGGGCGATGACGATACATAAAATCCAGGGGGCAACGATGACCTTGGCCGAAATCGATATCGGGGCGGCCGTGTTTGAATATGGACAAACATATGTGGCTCTTTCGCGTATCCAAAGTTTGGACGGACTATATTTATCGGGTTTTCACGCACAAAAAATAAAAGCGAACCCGAAAGTGAGTGAATTTTATAAACAAATTCCACAAATTGATTATGATAGGGAACTCCTTCAGCTATGCAGCACAATACATACGTCTTCTACCAGTGGAAATCCGTCTCGTTCCAAAGTTACGTTTGATTTGTTTCTTCAGGGAAAAACCATACAAGAAATTTCAGTTATTCGAGGAATCAAAGAAAATACAGTATACGAACATATAATATCAAATATGCCTCATGAACAAATAACAATGGATAGATTTATGACACAAGATGAATACGCCGAAATCGAAAAAGCGTGTATTTTATTTGGGAAAGAATCCCATTTAAAACCAATAAAAGATTGTATAAATCCCGACATTTGTTATGAAAAAATAAAATTGGTAAAAAAAATGATTTTTGGGGAACATAGTAGTGAAGTTGTGGGGCAAGAAATCGTAGCGAAGGTTTCTGTAGAAGAAAACCCATTCCATGTGTTTCGATTGGTCGAACAAGACAAAACAATCAAACGAATCATAATATAATATTATTTCAAATAAAACAATTCTCCTATAAATATATACATAACAACATACATATTGTACAATAAAATGGTTGCGGGAAGTATTTTACCGGTTGCACTACATAATGGCAACCTTTTTTTCTTGTTCGGTAAAGAGAATGAGCTTGCAGATACGCCAGGGTTTTCCGATTTCGGTGGTGGAATGGAACCAGGCGAAACCCCATTTAAGGCGGCCCTGAGAGAAGGATCCGAGGAATTGACTGGATTTTTAGGAAATAGTAAAGAGATTGAACAATTGATTAAAAAAAAAGGGGGTACATACAAATTGGTAAACAAAACATATAATATTCATATGTTTTTAATGGATTATGACGAGAACCTTCCCAAATACTATAATAATAATCACCGTTTTCTATGGGAAAGAATGGATAAAAAAATGTTGGACGACACCAAAATGTTTGAAAAAATCGAAATTCAATGGTTCTCCCCGGAACAAATGGCGTCTCGTAAGTCGGAATTTCGCGGGTTTTATCAAGATATAATTGACCATATTTTAAAAGAACTTCCTGATATTCGTCTATTTATGGATTCAAAAAATGGAAGTAGAAAAATTCCGAGTAATTATTTCGATGGCCAAATGTCTAAAAGACGACTCAATCGAACCAGACGATTCAAAAAGAAAATCGGAGGCTGAGGAGAAGCCCCATCTATGCCGGTTACATTGACTACAAACCAAGTATAGATAGGGCAACCAATTATAAAATACAAAATATACCATAAGGTCTTTTGAACCGTTTTGAATATTTCCCGAGAAGACAAAGTCACTGCTTTGCAAGGAAATAACAAAGATGGGACAAGAGGAATGCCGATTTATTCTTTAAAAAATAAAATAATAAAGATAAATCTAAGAAACCGAATGGATTATTAGACACAATAAAATAGTGAAATGAGACGAAGTTTTCTGCCACACAGAATATGGAATGAAGTATTCTGGATATTTCCGTAGACGAAAGTCACTGCTTTACAAGGAATCGAGGAAACTCTGGAACGTCAGTGGAGGAAAACGTAGACACTACGAAGTGGGCACTGGGAACTGTAGCAAGTCGAATTTTTCGATTATATTCCGTAGGCGATAGCCGAAGGAGTTATGAAGTTTAGCCGTCAATTATATAAAAAAATATACATAGTAATTGTATAAATCTTAATTATTACTATGTCGAATACATGGAAAAAATACGGTGGAACGACAAATTTTGAACAAACAAATAATGTTACCGTAGACTCCATTGTTGCAAATCATTTAACCCTTCGATATCCATATATTGGTATTTTTGAAATTAGTGGGAATTTAATTGTACATAACGATACCCAATTACGCGATCATTTGTATGCTTCCGGTAACATATATGCTGCACAAGACATTGATGTTTCGCATAATTTACGTGTAGATGGTAATGTGTTTATCCGGGGCAATACAATACAACAAAATAATGTGACCATGTATCAAAAATTATATTTCAATAAAGACCAATCCAATTATTTTTATGGCGATTCTTCCGGAATCGGTCTGAATACGGTCGACCCACAAGCGACACTCGATATTTGTGGTACGAATATAGCAAGTTTGAATGTATTTTCAAGTCAAACTACGAATCGAAATATTATTGCACAAAATGCAATGAAAAAAGGAATCGTCGTTTATACGGATTTAAGTTCTTCATCGATAAAATTTTTTAATGATGTTCCCATAAATTCACCGGACATATCGTATAACGGGTTAATTGAATATAAAAAAGGAGGATTTTTAAATATTGACGTATCAGACAGTACTCAGATATTTTCAAAAGTCGGTATTTCAAACCGTACTCTGCCTTCAAATACTATCTCACATGTTTCCAATGAAACGGTTGTGATTTATGATACGTCGAGTGGGTTTTATTTACCAAATGCATATGATAATTCGGGAGTAAATAGTGGAAATGCTCTTTCACTAATTGCATATGATAATTCATCGAATACTTTTATGAATATGCTGACACCATCCGGGCAAGGAATCTCAATCGGCGGCGGAATATATCCGCCAGACCCAACATTGTCCATGGGTACAATCGGAATTACAGATGCAAGTCAAAATTATGTTCCGATACAAACGATGATTCAACGAAAATACGGTTATATTCCGACAACGACAGGACTAAATACGTATGTGCCAAGACAGTCATCTTACGTATCGGATGTGAATGGACCGATTCATTTGGGAAATGGAACGATTATTAATTCCAAAAACGTTGCAATGGAAATAAAAAGCATGGGAGTTCCATATCGTACCAATACCGTATTTACTGACCCGTTTACGCCATTTTCCATCGGAATAGCTGTCGGAAGTCCGATTCACTATTCGAATAATAATTCGGACCAAAGTTATAACCAACAAATATTATATACACAAGAAGGCGGTGTGCGTTGGAATCAGAACGAAATTGTACCAAATAATCCAGACGAAGATTTCAAAACATTCAATTCCATTTATGTATATGACCAAAGTTATTCAATTATTGGCGGAACCGACAATTTTGCATATATTACAGATAGAGGTGGTTTAAAATGGAAACAATTGAAAATAACCAATGTTAGTAATTCTACCATTTTTTCGTCCGTTTATATGGTGGATATTAATACAAACACAATACCACAGCCACAAAAAAAACGCCCGGGGTTTTGGACATTTGGTGACCCCCCCGTTTATAATAGTATTTTTTTAAATACAAGTGCATCGCCCTATCATTATGACATCGTAACTAGTGGACGTAACGAAGGCGAAGACGAAGTTACGGACACAGAAACCGTAGCGACAGCGAAGGTTTCTGATAACACCCTTATAACTCTATATCAAAGGAAACGAATTGTAATGGGATTCGATTCCAGTTTTCTTTGTTTTGATATAAGTAATTCGGAATTTGATACAAGCGCCGATACCAGTTATAATGTGCCGAATGGCATAATAACTATAACCAATAATGGCGATAAAATTCGTGCAATATGTGGAAACGGGAATATTATATTTGTTGCAGGGACACAAATCAAATCATATGATATTACTACAAATATTCCTCAACCATCAGACATATCATATAATCCGCTTAATCATGTGTATAATTCGATACATTTATATGATGAAACACATGTAGTTGCAGTCGGCAATAATTACATTTCGGTGTATAATAAAGAACTCGGTCAATCTACTTTTGCTGATGCATTATTTTCACCCATTAATATTAATTTCAATAGTGTATTTGTATATGATAAAAATAATGCAATTGCAGTAGGAAATCGAATAAGTGATAATAAAGGGGTTATTTATTACACAAATGATGGATATCAACATTGGCAACCGGTTCCTACCGAAATGTTGAATTCGTCTGGAAATGCAAGTCAAATTTTGAATAATACATATAAATTAACCACAGTTACGATGCCTGCAGTAGATACATTTATTATTTCTGCAGTAGTACAACCATATAATGGAAATGTCTCCTCCAAAACTTCTGGTTCGAGTCGTATATTCACATGTTATATACCAAATTTATTTAACCGGTCAAACAATAATGTATTGGATGTATGTGGTTCCGTAGTCATTTCGGGAGATATTCATATAAATGATTCGGGTAAAATAACATCAAATAATCCGATCTTTTCATTATTAAACGATTCGTCCATCAACCAAATTGATTTCGGTTCAAATACTACCTATATAAACATTGGTAAAAAAGAGAATGATGGACAAGTTACTATCAATGGAATGTTGTATTCTGAATATGCAACAGTTAATTCTGGATTAACTGCAGGGAATATAATTACTCAAGATATAAATGGCTTAAGTAACGCGTTAAATATTGGAACTCAATCTAATACGAAATTCATTAACATCGGGCATTACGATAGCAAAATTTCTGGAACAATTACGATTGGTGGCCCAAATGATATAATCACATTTGGAAATATTGCAAGTATTTCGCAAATGCGGGTAGTTAATGACCCACATATAGTAATAAATGGTGATAATTCGTCGTCAAATGGTGCAGGTATTTATATAAAAGACCATGGCAAAGACGATGTCGGAAAAATCGTAATTTCTGGCGATAAATCCGGATATGTGTTTAACTCTACTTATTCTATACCAACCGATTTTAATACTATACCGAACAACAGAGTAAAATTAAATACGACTTATATGACTACTCCCACAGATATTAGTAATGCAATTTTGATTTTACAAAAATCTTTACCGAACGAGCGTATTTATGTGGACGGGGGGTCAGATTATACAATAAATGTGACAAGTTTGGATATAAGTAATGTTTTTGTAAGAAATGGTTCTGCATCCACTTCCAATTTGCAAGTGGTCAACACTGATGTGTATTTAACAAGAAATACAGGTATTAATAAGCTATCTGTATACGGAGACATGTTAACAAATGGATTTATAACGAATACAAATACGCTGGCCGCAACGAGTATTTCAACAGGTTCGATCATTTTGAGTGGAGGTATGGGAGTAGCCAAAAATATTTTTATGGGCGGAAGTTTAAATATATCTGATGTAACTGATAATAATTCCGGTTTAGGAACCGGTTCATTCGTTACATCTGGAGGTGTGTCGATAGCAAAAAATACAATTATTGGCGGGAATACCATTCATGGCGGAAATGTAATTATATTAGATACTACCGATTCGAAAAGTACCACTACCGGTTCGTTCGTTACGGCGGGAGGGATTGCGGTTACAAAAAGCGCTTATTTTGGAGGAAATGTAAATATTGTCGGAAATGTAAATATTGTAGGAAATACAATAATCGGTAATTTATTTGGCGGAAATCTAACGATAACATCTACCATAAAAGTAAACAACATCACAGTTGACGGGAATATCGATTTAGCCGGGAATATAAATTTAACCGGTAGTAATACACGTGGTAATGCCAGTTTTAACGGAAATGTATTAATAAATAACTCGACGGATGTAAGTGGTTCAAATATTGCAGCATTAATAGTAAAAGGCGGTGTATATATTGGGGGAAATGTATTATTAAGTAATACCTCACATTTATATTCAAATTATATTGATTCTATCGGAAATACAATTACAATTGGCGGATTAAGCAGTACTGGTAATATTAATATTGGAGTAGACGTAACATCCGCGCGTAAATCGGTCATTCGAATCGGAACCAGCGAACTATTCAATCCGTCTCTTTTCCCTGCTGCAACAAACCCGATTTGTATTGGCGGGATTCGAGATACGATTGTCTTTGGAAATTTATATGTTGGAAATTTGATGGTTAATTCGGTCGTGAAAGATAAAAATATAAATTTAAACTATGGGAACCTTGTTCCAGATTCAGCGAGTGGTTCCGGCATAAACATATGGGAAACTCTTAGCACGGGACCAAGTGGATTGCAAATAATGAGTGGATATATTGTCGTATCAAATGACCGAAAAGGGTTCGTGTTTAGAACACCAATATATCAAAAACCAATCAAATTAGATGTTTTCAATTTATTTTTACCCGACGGGCAAACCGATAATGGATTGATTGTTTTAAAAAAAATAAATGATTCAGACGCAAATTTTGCCATTACAACAGGTAAGGTAAATTCGAGATATATTGATGGTTTAGATACATCATTGACGAATCGTATCATAGGAAACAATACAATTGGTGCCATCAATTCACAAACAATATACACGCAACTTTATATAAATGATAGTTCTGGAACAGAATCATTCGGACCAACTGTCGGAGCACTACGCGTTGGGGGCGGTGTAGGAGTGACCGGCAATGTGTTTATTGGTGGAAATGTATCCATCGGAAAACAAATGGTCATAAATAAACCCCTTTTATCGGCTATAGCAAATACACAATTGGATGTTAGCGGAAATGTTATATTTAGTCGTTTGGGGCTTTCTACCAATGCCGTGAATACAAACAGCACATTAGATGTAAGTGGACCGATTACACAATTCAATGGATTTATTTGGCAATTTTAGTAATGAATCGAACGAATCAAAAAATCATAAAATATTAGTTTCACGTAAATACATATAAATTGTTATATAATAATTTATATATAATGAGTTGGTTAGATTTTTCGAATAATTCAAACAAAATCAAACAAACATATGTAAATGGATTTCTCGATATAAGCGGTGGAAATGTATTACTGCGTAATGGCGATTTGTCACTATTATACGGAAATTTGATATTGAGTAGTAATTCAAGAATTAATGGAAATGCAATATTTAATGGAAATACCACGATGAATGGAAATACCACGATTAATGGAAATGTCTTTATTAATAAAAAATTATATTCACATGATATTAGTGCAAATGGAAATATTTATTGTAACACGATATATGGTGATGTTGACCTGACAAATATCGTTGGGGAAACATTGACCGTACACCAAAAATCATGGTTAAATGGAAATGTGATAATTGGTACAGATGTATCAACAAATGTGCCGCATTATGCTCTTGATATGACAATACATAAATATGTTTTCCCGCGGTATGGAAATACTTGGCAAGATACGCGCACTTCAACTATGTATTCAAAACAAACAATTTACTCAGGCAGCATTTTACCAGAGGTTGGTTTAAATTTTACTGGCTCGGGCACACATTATAGTGCAACTGACACGACATCCAGTGGAATTAGCCTATTTAAACGGGGTACTTATGATGTGTCGGGTTCATCGAACGCATCAAACCAGGATGTAAAATTCGCGTTTGACAATAATCAAGCTACATATTGGCGTTCGGGCAGCAACCATTATAACAGTGATGGTTCATATAAAAGTAATGAGTCGATTGTGTTTGTTACAGCAAACCCAACTACTGGTGGAGATAGTAATATTATTCCTCCTCCGAACGATCCATGTGCTTGTGGTATACCATATAGTGGAAGTGGTGGTGCAGTAGGTATTACGCAAATTAGTGCTCCGACAATTCCCCCAAGTGTTGACAACGCCGGTCAACCACCCAGTCCAGAAAATTTATACACATTTTCAGTAAGCGGTGATTGGATTCAAATTATGTTTCCTTATAAATCGATAATCACAAAATTTTGGTTGGTTGGAAATGTTCCTTCGACAACAAACGCAACATATGTGCTTTTGGGATGTAATGATGATACCAGTTGGAATCCAATATATACAACTCCGAATAATATTCAAATCCAATTAAAACAAGAAAATAAATTAATTCCAGTACAGTCGGAACCATATAAAAACTACAAAATTGTGTTTACACAATTTTCAGGCGGTTCCGCCGGATCAGCAAATTTATCCGAATGGTACATGGATGCATCCGTAAATATACCGGATGGAGCATTAGTATCTTATTCTGGATTGGCCATGTCTTCCACAGGACAATATCAATCAATAAGTGTTGCAAATGGTAATATATATACATCTAATAATTATGGTAATAATTGGACAGATATTTCTATGGTTCAGACACAAAGATGGTCAGATGTAGCAATTTCATCGACCGGGCAATATCAAGCCAGTGTGTCGAAAGGATATTATGGAAGTAATGTAAGTGGAAATATTCATATATCATCTGATTATGGTCAAACTTGGTTGGATATTTCCGGATCCCCGGTAAACGGTAAATCCTGGAACGGTATTGCAATTTCCGGCACGGGACAATATGTAACCGCGATACCATTGAATGAACATAATATTTGTATATCAAGCGATTATGGCATAACATGGCAAAGTATTTCTCTTTATTCACAAACATATTTCTTTGAAGTAAATTGGACAGATATTGCCATGTCAGAAAATGGACAAATACAAGCGGTTGCATCCGAAGACAATAACGGCGGTTATGGTGCATTCATTTATGTATCTACGGATGCTGGATATAACTGGAAAAAAAAACCTGTATATACATTCAGTATCACTCAACCCAAAAAATGGTCATCCATTGCCATGTCATCGAATGGTAAATATATCGCGGCGGATGTGAGTGGTGGAAATATATATATATCCAATGATACCGGAGAAAATTGGTTTAATGCAACCGGCGGTACTTTTATAAATAATCAATCTTGGAGTGGATTGGCCATGTCTTCGAATGGACAATATATTACTGCACAGACCGTTCATGGTAATATTTATGTATCTGAAAATTATGGAAATGTTTACTCATGGCAAAACCAAACGGGTAACAGCGTGTCGTCATCATGGTATGACCTAACTAGTGGTAACGCGACAGCACAAGGAAATACACTGGTAGGGGGACCAATTGCCATATCTGCAACCGGACATTATCAAACAACAGTAACTAGTATTGGTAATATTTATGTGGCGAGTAAAAGCAGTACCTATCCGAATAGTTATAATATGGTAGTGAAAGGATTATCGAATGGAGGAGGTGGGATAACACAAACTTTCGATAAAGTCGCGGGGGATAGTCAAAGTTATATCAACATTGTGACTACGGATGTGTCTTATGGTGGCGGGGCGGTTGGTGGAGGGGTAGACATCAACGGTAGACCCTATTTGTCATTGAGTACGAACCGAGTCGGAACATATAATGAATCGGTTCGAATACATGATTCGGATATGACGACCAGTGGCCCAATTTGTTTACCGGACCAATCGGTCATTATGACGAATACGCCTGCATTGGATTTTTCGAATTTTTGTAAAAATTGGACTAAATCGAGCGCACCATCATTACCTTGGAATTCAATATGTATGTCAGCGAATGGACAATATTTATCGGCTTGTGAAAATGATGGCATAATATATTTATCGTCTAATTATGGACAAACATGGACTCAATCGATAAACCTATTAGTAAGTTATCGTTCAATTTGTATGTCAGCAAATGGACAATATCAATCGGCTTGTACAATCAATAACGGCATATATTTTTCGTCTGATTATGGACAAACATGGACACTATCGAACGCACCATTAAATAATTGGACATCAATCTGTATGTCGGCGAATGGACAATATCAATCAGCTGGTATGTATGACAACATCGGCGGCGGCGTATATTTATCGTCTAATTATGGACAAATATGGATATTATCGAGCGCACCATTAAATAATTGGTATTCAATCTGTATGTCGGCGAATGGACAATATCAAGTGGCTTGTCCATACACCGGCATATATTTATCGTCTGATTATGGACAAACATGGAGTCAATGTATCGCACTAATCGCACTACAATTATTATCATTTACTTCAATTTGTATATCGGCGAATGGACAATATTTATCGGCATGTGTACGTAGCGGCGCTATCTATACATCGTCTAATTATGGAAATACGTGGAAATTATCGAGCGCACCATCCGCAAACTGGAATTCAATATGTATATCAGCGAATGGACAATATTTATTGGCTTGTGTACTTGGCGTAGGCATCTACATATCATCTAATTATGGAAATACGTGGACATTATTGAGCGCACCATCCGCGAACTGGAATTCAATATGTATATCAGCGAATGGACAATATTTATCGGCTTGTGTATATAACGTGGGAATATATACATCCGTCACTCCTTACCCAAATATTATAAGTAGTGGAATCGTGACATCTTCATCCATGGCAATAAATAAACAAATAACAGATATAATAACCGGTTACGAATTGGATGTAAGTGGTGATGTCCACATCAATGGTAATTTTGACGTATCCAATAATATGTATGCGAAAACGATTGCTGTAAATAAACCCTGGACCGGTAATTATACACTCGACGTAAGTGGTAGCATTAGTGCAAACGGCCTGACCATATATAATAATGGGTCAACAAACACTTATGCTTCGGGAGGAGAAATTAGTGGTGGAATCGATGTTTCGGGTAGACAATATTTGGCCTTGGATGTGACAAATAATCCAACTGTTTCAAATAATAATTCGATGGTGATACATGATTCGGATGTAAAAGTAAACAGTGTGATTTGTTTACCGGATAATTCGGTCATGCTGACGAATACGCCTGCATTGGATTTTTCGAATTTTGGAAAAACATGGACATTAAATACGAGCGCACCACCGACCAGCTGGTATTCCATCTGTATGTCGGCAAATGGACAATATCAATCGGCTTGTATATCCGGAGCAGCTGATTCATTTTATATATATATATCAAACAATTATGGACAAACATGGAGAGCACCAAGTTCAGGTGGACCGAGAAGATGGCAATCAATTTGTATGTCAGCAAATGGACAATATCAATCGGCTTGTGTGGGCCATTTTAAAGACAATTTAAATAATACATCGGGATATATTTATAGGTCGTCTAATTATGGACAAACTTGGACACAAAGTTCAAGTATAAGTACGTATTGGACATCAATTTGTATGTCGGCAAATGGACAATATCAATCTGCTTGTGCGAGTACTGGAATAGATTCCGTTATCAATTATCTTTTTACATCGAATGATTATGGACAAACTTGGACACAAAATGTAACGGTCGACGTATTATTAAAATGGACAACAATTTGTATGTCAGCAAATGGACAATATCAATCCGCCGGCACGTTAACTAGCGGAGGTCGTCCGATTGATGGTCTTATATTCATATCGAATGATTACGGAAAAACTTGGGGTAGTAACGGTGGATATAATGGCGGAAATTGGGCAGCAATACGTATGTCAGCAAATGGACAATATCAATCGGCGTGTCAATCGTATAGCACTGGTGCTGGTTATATTTATGTATCAAACAATTATGGAGTGGGTTGGACAAAGATTGACACATTTGACTCAGTTACAGTCGGTGGAGGCGACTGGTGGGCGGGAATTTGTATATCATCGAATGGACAATATCAATCAGCGTGTCAATTATATGGTTCTCTCGGTGCCGCCGGGCGTATATGTACATCGACCGATTATGGACAAACTTGGACAAAAAATACAAATGCACCATCAATGTCTTGGACATCAATTTGTATGTCATCGAATGGACAATACTTATCGGCTTGTGTAAATGCTACAAATGCAGGACAAATATATACATCTATTACTCCTTATCCTAATTTAACCGTATATAATTCGATGGTAATACGTGATTCAGATGTAAAAATAAACAGTGTACTTTCTTTACCGGATAATTCGGTAATGCTAACGAATAGTCCGGCGTTGGATTTTTCGAAATTTGGATTAACATGGACATTAAATACTAGCGCACCATCAACGAACTGGCGCTCAATCTGTATGTCGGCGAATGGACAATATCAATCTGCTTGTTCATACACCGGCGCCCGTATATATACATCGTCTAATTATGGACAAACATGGACATTAAATACTAGCGCACCATCAGTGAACTGGCAATCAATCTGTATGTCGGCGAATGGACAATATCAATCTGCTTTTTCATACACCGGCAGCAGTATATTATATACATCGTCTAATTATGGACAAACATGGACTCAATCGACCAGCACACCATCAACGAACTTGTTTTCAATCTGTATGTCGGCGAATGGACAATATCAATCTGCTTGTTCATACACCGGCGGCTATATATATACATCGTCTAATTATGGACAAACATGGACTCAATCTAGCGCACCATCAGCGAACTGGCAATCAATCTGTATGTCGGCGAATGGACAATATCAATCGGCTTGTAATTATGACGACTCTATCTATACATCGTCTAATTATGGACAAACATGGAGTCGTTCGATCGCAACATTAAGCAATTGTTATTCAATCTGTATGTCGGCGAATGGACAATATCAATCGGCTTGTGTAAATACCGGTGGTATATATACATCGTCTAATTACGGACAAACATGGACATTAAATACTAACGCACCATCACCAAAGGTCTGGCACTCAATCTGTATGTCGGCGAATGGACAATATCAATCGGCTTGTGTAACTAACTACGATATCTATACATCGATTAATTATGGACAAACATGGACTCCATTGAATTCGAGCTCATCATTAAATGATTGGCAAACAATCTGTATGTCGGCGAATGGACAATATTTATCGGCTTGTGTAAATGCCGGTGGTATATATACATCTATTACTCCTTATCCGGATATTTATTGCGGAACGGTTTATGGCACTGTGAGTGGAACAATTTCTACCACTAATATTACAGTTCCTGGCTACATTACTGCAGGCACAGTCAATCCTGGTGTTGCCGGTACAATTACCGCCGCTGGTCAAATAACCGGTTTTTCATTCAACGCCTCCTCTGATTATCGAATCAAAGAAAATGTTCAAAATTTGGATGAAACATTTACCATCGATAACTTACGCCCCGTTCATTATGATACCATTTCAAATAAACATCACGCCATCGGGTTTATCGCGCACGAAATCCAAGAACATTATCCCTATTTGGTCGATGGTGAAAAAGACTCTCCGAATAAGACACAATCCATGAATTATAACGGATTAATCGGAATATTAGTTCACGAAATTCAACAATTGAAACAGACAATTGGTGAACAAAAATCCCAAATCGCCGATATTTTGGGACAAATCTCGGACATAAAAAAATAAATGGTAAAAAATAATTCATGAATACTCATATTATCATACTCATAATGCTTATGATAATATACACACTACATATTTTTGGTGATACAATGGTTACTATTGTAGTTTAGGAATAATATCGGGTTATTGTATAATATAAATACAATATATATTTGTAAATTCATGCCATCAGCAAGTGATTTTATTTTTGCAAAACGTATTCAAACATTATTATGTACATTACATCATAACCCGGACCCATGCCAACCCGGACCAACTGGACCGCCCGGTCCACCTTGTCCAAATTGTTCTAACGGAAATAATGGAAATAATGGAAATAACGGAAATAACGGAAATAACGGAAATAACGGTAATAACGGAAATAACGGTAATAACGGAAATAACGGAAATAACGGAAATAATGGTAATAATGGAAATAATGGAAATAACGGAAATAACGGGTCGACTGGTCCGACTGGTTCAGCCGGCGCAAACGGATCGACCGGATCAGCAGGCGCAAACGGTTCAAATGGAACAAATGGTTCGGCCGGTGCAAATGGAACAAATGGAACAAATGGAACAAATGGTTCAGCCGGCGCAAACGGAACAAATGGTTCGAACGGTAATAATGGAACAAACGGAACAAATGGTTCAGCCGGCGCAAACGGGTCGACCGGAACAAACGGTTCAAACGGAACAAATGGTTCGGCCGGATCAGCAGGCGCAAACGGTTCAAACGGAACAAACGGATCGACCGGAACAGCAGGTGCAAATGGATCAGCCGGCGCAAACGGCTCAAATGGTTCGAACGGTAATAATGGAATTAATGGTAATAATGGAACAGCCGGCGCAAACGGATCGACCGGATCAGCAGGCGCAAACGGAACAAACGGATCAGCAGGCGCAAACGGAACAAACGGATCAGCAGGTGCAAACGGGTCAGCGGGCACAAATGGAACAGCCGGCGCAAATGGTTCGAACGGTAATAATGGAATTAATGGTAATAATGGAACAGCCGGTGCAAATGGGTCAAACGGGTCGACCGGATCAGCCGGCGCAAACGGATCGACCGGATCAGCCGGCGCAAACGGATCGACTGGTTCGACTGGTGCAAACGGATCAGCAGGTGCAAACGGATCAGCCGGTTCAAATGGCGAAATTGGACCGACCGGTGAAAGAGGGGCGCGTGGTAAACATGGTCATAATGGACCGACCGGACCGATCGGACCGATCGGACCAGCGGGAAATACCATAACTCAACCATACATAAACATGTATCGAAACTCATCTCAACTTCAACCAATATGTCATAATAGGTGGACTACGTGTATATATGATACGGTAGTAACATCGTTCGGTGATATTCATTTAAATCCTGAAACTGGTTATATTACGGCATGTTCTGCAGGAGATTACATGATTGGTGTAAATGGAGGTGTTCAAATCATGCATACAAATCATCGATTGGATCGAGCCGGAATGCGAAGCAAGGCGCAGCAAGGCGAAGGTGAGCGACTGAACTCCTTGGTGGACACAAAGTGCCCACTGAGAGACGGTAGTCGAAGGAGTTTGGAGGAAAACGTAGATGAATCGAAGCTAATTGGGGAACGCGAGGTAGCCGCTACGAAGACAGGCGAAGTTGCTGGACCAGGTGTTCGAGTAAACTCTGTGTGTGTTAGCCGAAAGAGTTTGAATCAATTGAATTTTCGATTATATGATATTACTGCTGAATTGCTTGCTTCTCCTACGTCGCACATATCAACCACTGTACCACAATATGGAAATATAAAATTTTGGAATACATCATGGTGTGGAATCGTATCGCTTATTGAAGAACATGAATATTGTCTACAAGTATATACAAATGTAAATTGTTATATGGGTTTTGGTACAATCCAAAATCTTTTCCTAAAGAAATTATAGAACTCCTTCGGCTCCCTACGGGAACTACGGAGTTAAGTCGCTCACCTGCGCCTTCTACCTGCGGAAATACGGCTCGCTCCAAGACTAGCGTTTTATGAGACAGTAGAGGTCTCATAAAACAATTAATAATTCCGGAATTACATAGATTATCCTAATTGTTTTTGACGGTTCGATTACGTTTGTTATATGGCACAAAATTTTTATTGAATTCTACCGCTCGAAGAAGTCGTAATTGTTTTATGGCGTTTTGTTTGGAAGTACATTTGGAGAACGTTTTTTTCGATTTTCGATTATACACACGATAACAATTTTTATTTGGAACTTTTCGTGTTCGATATGGCATCATATACATAGGTATATATATTTTATTATTATTGTGTAGATATATAAAATATATATTATTTATTTATTTTTGGGAATTTTAATTACTAGGAGTTACTATCGCCAAAGGTAAAATTATTCATATGGTATTTATTTCCCATTTGGTCTACAACAACAAATGTATAAATTCCTTCACTACTTTTTACTATATAGAAATTATTTGCAGTCATAGAATTGACATCCCCAGTATATCCATCGGCCCCATCGGTTGCACCGGTTACACCTCCGAAAATTGTGGAACCATTGTCACCTTGTTCGCCTTTGTCACCTTTGTCACCTTGTTCGCCTTTTGCACCAGCGTCACCTTGTTCGCCTTTTGCACCAGCGTCACCTTGTTCACCCTTTGCTCCAGCGTCACCTTGTTCGCCTTTGTCACCTTTGTCACCTTGTTCGCCTTTGTCACCTTTGTCACCTTGTTCGCCTTTTGCACCAGCGTCACCTTGTTCACCCTTTGCTCCAGCAACGCCAGTGTCACCTTTGGCACCGGTGTCGCCTTTCGCACCGGTATCACCTTTGTCACCTTGGTCACCGCTGGAACCTTTGTCACCCTTTGCTCCAGCAACGCCAGTGTCACCTTTGGCACCGGTGTCGCCTTTCGCACCGGTATCACCTTTCGCGCCGGTATCACCTTTGGAACCAGCGTCACCTTTGGACCCAGCGTCACCTTTCGCACCGGTATCACCCTTGGTTCCATTGGTTCCATTGTTACCTTTTGCACCGGTGTCACCTTTTGCACCATTGGTTCCATTGTCACCTTTTGCACCGGTGTCGCCTTTTGCACCATTGGTTCCATTCACACCAGCTTCACCCTTGTCGCCTTTTGCACCATTGGTTCCATTGGCACCGGTGTCACCTTTTGCACCATTGGTTCCATTCACACCAGCTTCACCCTTGTCGCCTTTTGCACCATTGGTTCCATTCACACCAGCTTCACCCTTGTCGCCTTTTGCACCATTGGTTCCATTGGCACCGGTGTCACCTTTTGCACCATTGGTTCCATTCACACCAGCTTCACCCTTGTCGCCTTTTGCACCATTGGTTCCATTCACACCAGCTTCACCCTTGTCGCCTTTTGCACCATTGGTTCCATT
>Ga0209829_10000350_pt1 | contig 43103 bp, 52 predicted proteins | sample C_140205_EF_Meta_FD_187311 | JGI IMG/M metagenome (GOLD analysis project Ga0209829, IMG submission 187311) | Freshwater microbial communities from Lake Croche, Canada to study carbon cycling - C_140205_EF_MetaG (SPAdes) (version 2) | ecosystem: Environmental > Aquatic > Freshwater > Lake...
GAAAAATCCATATAATACCACTGATTCTTGGTTGATGCTCCGCCACACGAGTTTGTGCCACACGGCGAATTGTACCACGTCTGTCCTGCTGCCGCAACTTGAACCGCTAAATTACAATTCGGCGCACAACATGCCTGGGCACCTGAGGTAGATAATCTGGAAGTCGACGGATTTCCGTCAAGTTGTATATTTGCCGGCATTGGTTGATTACCATAAATCGCAAACGCAATCTGTTTCACTTTAAGACCACTAGCTCCTGTAGGCAGCGGCTGTGACAATAAAACATTTACCACACCACTATCCGTACCGCACCCCAACGTTGTAGGGGTAAATCCTTGATAATCATACCCTAATGTCTGTGCACTCACCGGTGCCAACAACAGAGACACGCATCCAAATAGGAACGCTAACATAATGTTTCTATTTGGGATTCTTGATTTAACGCACCTAGGCGGCGACCCCTTCCTCCTTTGCAACATAACCGCGAGCCGCAAGGAGACCGAATGAAACCGTCGCAATTGCAATATAGATCGCCATTTCAGAAAAGAAATAGCGTTTAAAATAGTGGTCAATAAGGTGTGAGATCGCACCCCATATACCCACCCATAAAAACACTGTCAATATCGTTTCTTCTAAAAAATCGTGGTATAGTTTCGTTGACACCATTCCTATTTCACCGGGAGAGTATATTATAGATTAAATGCGGCAGTGCTTGCTAACATAGGGCGGACCGGTGTGCTCGGCATATAATTCGCCTTGCACTGAATATTCGGCTCAGGGCACGGCTCGCACTGTGCCGCAGGGCACGCCGGGCACGACTTCGGCTCAGGGCACTTGACCACTGGACAACGCGGTCTAGGGCACGGCGGGCACTCACCAATCTTACAAGGCTTCGAGCAAGTCGAAATACACGGCGGGCACTTCGGTACCGCGGACTTGAGCACATACTTCGACATATCAGGAAGGGGAGGGCACTCCGTCTTAAGCATATACTTAGTCATATCAGGCAATGGCGGGCAAGGAGGCACTGCCGACTTCTTCATCCACTTCGATAGATCAGGCACAGGGCACGCGGGGCAAGGAGCGCAACGTTCAGGGCACGCGGTCTTCAGAACAGGACCGCATCCGCACGGCTTCGGCTTATGGCACTCGCCGCAGAGATTCTTCATTTCATCCTCATTAGGAAATCGTGGGGGAGGAGGCAAGCTTAGCATATCGGCAACATTATCTGCTCCTCTGCAACCACACGGCTTAGGCTTGCCGCATCGATTACAACCACCACCGTCAAACTTCTCGACAACTTTGCCGCGGGAACGTCCAACTAAATATCCCACAATTAATGCGAGCGCCAAACCCAGTAAAAGAATCATAGGCGTCGTCTTCATTCCTGAAGCCATTCTACTCAGTATAAGGGTTTTTTATGCCGGGCAATCTAAAAAATTTGAGATATGTCTGGATTTCTAACATAGATGTTAAAAACGATGAGCAATACAAGTGCGTCATGTGGGTGTGTACAATGTATGTATACTAAAATAAAGGAATATGCAATCTTTGTATATTCATATATTAAATATGGTCTTCCTTTTGTGCTTGTTTATCTGATTCACATTATTTCCACCAATATCTATGCGAATCTTTGTGCAAATCTCTCCTTTGTCGGATTTATGAATTCGCTCTTCTTAATTGGCAGTCCTATCTGTAGTATGATTCTACAGATTGTTACGCATACAAATACGGCGTTTATTGCCATTATTTCGGGTCTCTGTGTTCTTATTATTGCATATGTCCCTCGCAGCCTTGAGGCAAATCGTCCGCAGGAACCGGCTAGGACGGCGGCGGGCGGTATGCTGGGTGGCGGACGGACATATTAGGTTTTGCGTGTAAACTTTGCTGTCGGGTCGACTTTCGGGCAGCCAAACATCTGCGGATACCAGTTGCCCCACGTATCGCCCAAGCGGGAGCAAACCATTTGGTAATTGCCCTTCCACGAGTAAGAAGCACTTACTTCATTTGGATTTTTGATACATCCAAAGTTGGCGGGATCGCCTAAGTTTGCCGATTGTATCTGTCGGCACATCTCTAGCACGCGCTTCTTATAATCTAATCCGCCAACCATTGAATCATCAAAGCTCGCCGCCGACGCGCGATGTTGGATATTACTGTCTGAAAGATTATAGTCGCCGACACCGATTCCATCTGAAGCGGTTCCCGCAGATACACCCATATTCATTCCTTGTGCCGAATCCAAATTGTGCTGTGCTGGCTTATGTACATCTATGCTATCTTGGTGATTTTGTAATATGGGCGTTGATGGTCCTATTACCATCTCTGTTACATCGACCTTGGAACTCTCAGTAATATTTTTTAGAACATTGAGTTCTTTTTCATAGAGTGATTGAATTCCTTTTGGCATAGGTGTATCACTGATCATATACTGATTCACTGTTCGTTCGATTTCTGCTATCTTATCTAATATATCCTGGTTCTGTTTATGAGCAGGGTCGCTCTCAAGTCCAATTGACATACTCCATTTCATTCCGCGCGAGGCTTCTACCAAAGGCTGTAACGCGGCAATGGTCGGTAAACCTGACGGAAATCCTGCCGTCTTTGCCTTCGCCTTCGCCTTTGCAGCGCCTTTATTGCTCAAATTGAGTGTCCCCGCAGACGTATTTTTTCCTAGCGACTTAAGGAACCTTTCAGCTGCGGCTGGAGTTATATTTATGCTTGACAGTTTTGTCTGACCGCGATTTATACTTGAAATAATGCCACCCAAGTCAGCAGATAATCTGTCTAAATCAGAAATACGCTTTGTAACAGTTGCGGCAGATGATCGGAGATTTGATAGTCTTAGACTTTCTGCCTGAACACGCATTTGTAGATTAATAAGTATATCAATCGTCAATCCATTCGGCGCCGCACCCTGTGCCTTAATATTATGCATAGTATGCTTTTGTGCCGCGTGTTTTGGCGCGGTGTGCTTTAGTGCAGCGTGCTTTGTCATAGCATGGTTTGGCATAGCATGCTTTGGTGCGGCGTGCTTTGGTGCGACGTGCTTTGGTGCGGCGTGCTTTGGTGCGGCGTGCTTCGGCTTAGCCTTTTTCATAACATTGGCAAAGCCCTCAATCGCCGCCGAAGGAATCACTTCTGATTTTCCACGCAGAACCGCAATAGAACAATCATACGCCTTACGAATTTGTGATGTATCATCAACTGTCATCGATACGGCATCAGAATTTCCCAAAGCGGCTTGTAATCTATTTATTAAATTATCTGCTTGCATCGATAAATACTGCGTCTGTTCCAAGGACTGTTTATCTAGATTGAGAGTCATAGGATCTTGTGCATTATACAATAACTTAAAATTCTTGATAACCTCCATTAATGCCTGAATATCCTTAGGTTGTGCAAGAGCCAATTGAGGATTTGTTGTTGTTGCCGATGCTGTATCCCGCGCAATTGCCGATGTTTGATTTGGTTCCGGTACATTTCCATCAAATCCTTCCATAGTTGTTCGATTCATAAACAAATATCCTAACAGGGCTAGGACAAGGATAAAGATGAGAACTGTTACTACTTCCATTCCCTCTAACACGGGAAGTCAAAATTCACAGCGCCTTTAATCACTTACCGGGTATGCCTAAGAAATGATATTACAATTTATCTCGAGTTCTCCACTACGAATACGTTGAGCTAATGTACTTACATCCATCATAATAGATTGGTTTGTAAATGTATATTCATTTATAGGACTAACCTTTGCGGTTGCAGGTAAAATAGACGCCATTGTGCTTGGCGGCTCTGATATAATCGCATTGGGTGGTGTGGGTGCCCGACGACCCTGTGTAATGGATGGAGCAACCGGAGGTGTATACAAATAGATACCTTGGTGTTTTAAGGACGATTTGCCTTGGGCAGCTATAGGATTTGCGTTTGTTGAGTCTGATACTTTATTTTTACTTTTTGACGATGATCCAGTCTGAATAATTTCAAATTGTAGTACACTTGCTCCGAAAAAGGTCGGTCCTTCTTTGATTACATCTTGATTTTGGAAATTATAAGCATACACATTATTATCAATACCAGTTAAACTATCAATAGTTGCTAAAGGAAATATATAGACAGCTCCTGATAAATCACTTGTTACTGTCATTTTATATTGAGCACCTGATGCTAATTTTGTTTTCACTTTATTAATTTTAGATTTATCAAGTTTGCTTGCCGCCACAGTAAATGACGGCATTGATGTTTCATCTTCGCTCGCATAATTTCCTGCCGCTGCGTCACCAATAGGAATCATATCGCTCTTCAATACTTGAACATTCATTGACGGAAGTGTTGGCAGCGGTTGATTCATCATATATGAAGGAAATCTGGTCAATTCCATAGCCGGTATATCGGAATCTGCAAACAATATACCCTCACGGGCTTGAGAGTCTGTTGGTAAAACAACATCTGCTAAAGGTGATGTGTAGGTCTTCAATGTTAATAAAGGAGACCCTGCACCTGCTGCTGTTCCTGACATAGGTGAATTATCCATTGGTTGAATATTATAGCCTCCGCCTACAACTCTATCTGCCGTCGCATTTGAATTGGGGTGTCCATTACCGTCATCAAACGACACGTGTACACTTCCACTCTGAAATCCTTCCGTTGTTCTTGATGATAAAAGTGTCAATATGCCCAATAAACCTAATATAATGATTATGATTGTCAGAATCACTTCTACTGACACCATTCTGCTTGTTATCGTTAAAAAATTTGACTCATCTATCTGTATTATTTGTTTGTGTACAATGCCTTATAAACTACGTTATAAGGAAGATGACACGATTGAAGTAGGGCTTGATGAAGCTGGGCGCGGTTGCTTATTCGGGCGTCTATACGTCGGGGCGGTCATCTTTAGCAATGATACTGATGATATGTTTGATAATGGGGCGGCTCTCAACACGATTCGCGATTCTAAACTTCTAACAAAGCGTAAGCGTAATATACTGTACGATTACATCCAAGAGTGCGCGCTTGATAAGGCGGTGGCGTTTGCGACGGCAAAGGAGATTGATGAACAAAATGTGTTACAGGCGGATCTGACGGCGATGCATCGCGCCCTTGACTCTTTGGTAGTGCCGTTTGAGCGGGTTCTGGTGGACGGTGACCATTGGCGCCCCTATAAGGACACTGAGGGTCACGCAATTGTCGACGGCGATGCGCAGTATCTGGCAATTGCGGCGGCGGGAATTCTTGCCAAAGTCTCACGGGACCGTTGGGTGGAGGAAGTGGTGGCATCTAATCCAGAGTGGGATACCCACTACGGATTAAGTACAAATATGGGATATGGAACGGCTAAACATATGACGGGTCTAACCGCCCACGGAGTAACGGACGAACACCGTCGTAGTTTCGCACCGGTTCGTGCGATTACCGGTGGTCCGTTGAAACGCGCCAAATCAACGGATCGTTGGCTCGGTGAGGATTAGAGGTTTCTGTGCTATACACCTTAAAACCAGCCGCCCATCATATTGTTGCCATTCTGGCGATTCTTGCGCGAGTTCTTGCGCGAGTTCTTGCGGTTCTTGCGCGACTTCTTCTGGTTCTTGCGCGAGTTCTTGCGGTTCTTGCGCATGTTCTTGCGGTTCTTGCGCGAGTTGCGGCGTCCACCCACCTTGCGGCTGCGGCGGGACGCACGGCGGCTGCGACGGGACGCACGGCGGCTGCGGCGGCTCTTGCGCGACGCACGGCGGCTGCGGCGCGACGCACGGCGGGACTTGCGGCGGCGGGTAGAGATAGCAACACCGTTGACCTCATTTACTACCACATTGTTGTTGCCATTCTGGCGGCGTCCTCCAACGCGGCGGGACTTGCGGGACGCACGGCGGGACTTGCGGGAGGCACGGCGGGAGGCGCGACGAGTAGAGCGAGCCATTTGTTTCTGTTTACGGCGGCTATTTTTATTCTTACGCATGTAACCGCCACCCGTTGTGACAGAATAATACTCGGCAAGGTAAGGGTTGCCACTAGAAGGATTGCCTGAAACGGGATACGATCCAGCGTAATATCCGCCCATCTGACCAGGCTGCCGGGGTGCCGTCGCTCCAGGTTTACCTGTGAACGCATCAAACAGACCGCTCACCGCGCCAGTTGCCGCGCCAACCGTGTTGCTCGCCACCTGACCAACACCGCTTACTACATTTGACGCACCCTTACCAACGCCGCTGACAACATTTGTTGCACCCTGAGCAACATTTCCTACCGCACCCGTAATTGAACCAAGAAGATTGCTACCGGGTGCAGAAGGGATATTTAGAGCTGTAAACGAAGAATTGAGTGCCGTCTTGTTCGCCTTGAATGAGTTCATCGCAGTGTTAACATTCGGGGACGCCTCAATATTATTTCCTTTCAATAATGCATTCTTACGTTTCGGGGCAGTTCCAGTCGCATTGCTCACGTTAGCTCTTTCAATATTATATATATCATTGTTCTTAGCTGCCTTGGCACCGTTTAAGCTCATATTTCTATTCTATACCGGCGATTTTTACCGCAGAAAAATTGAGTATATAAAGCCTACACCTGTATTTCTAACAAAATGAAAGTACTATACTTTGATACTGAAACAAATGGATTGCCTAAAAGCCGGGGCGGATCCGATACTGATGTGAACAATCACCCTGCGCCTGTTGAAATTGCTTGGCAGATATGGTCCGACGGGATTCTGTTAAAACGCCGATCGGCGCTTATTAAACCGGATCCTGACCTTGTATGGGATGCGGGAAGTGCTATGATTCATAAAATCTATAAGCCGTTCGCACTTGCAAATGGTGCACCTGCCGCCGATGTATTTACTGAATTCAAGACGGACTGCGTTTCGTGCGACGTAATTATATCCCACAATCTTGCATTTGACCTGCCAGTTGTTAAATGCGCCTGTCTGCGTCTTTGGCCGGCGGATTTGGACTTTTCGTGGCTACCAGCGAAACAAATATGTACTATGAAGTTAACGACGCCTGTGTGTAAGTTGTCGTATAAGGATTCTAAGTATCCGCAGCGTCCTGGTTCCTATAAGCAACCGCGCCTTGGCGAACTTCATACGTATCTCTTTGGCAATGCGGGAGTCTATGATGCGCATCGAGCCGGCAGTGATGTAGACTGCCTGGTAGCGTGTTCACACGAGCTTATGCGCCGTAATATTCTTGTGCTATAATAAGGGTAGCTATGACGGCTAGAGGGGTTGGGCATTTTTTACCGCTCTCACACGGTCAAACAATGTATTATGAAGTCCACGGTAAGGTTGGGGGACCGGTGGCACTTGTATTACACGGTGGACCCGGTGCCGGACTTTCACCGCGCTCTGTGAAGCTGTTTGACTTGAATCGCTGGTGCGTTATATTGTACGACCAACGGGGCTGCGGTAAATCGTTGCCGTTTGGCGTTCCATCTCTTTCTCACAATACTACCGACGACTTACTTGATGATATGGAACGGTTGCGACGGGCTCTGGGTGTGAAGAAGTGGTATTTAACCGGTGGGTCCTGGGGCAGCACACTAGCTCTTGTATATGCCGAAAAGTACCCACATCGCGTTAGCGGTATGTTATTACGCGCATTATGTCTGATGGACGATGAGGAGTCAGACTGGCTCTATGAACCAAATGGTGCCGCACAAGTCTTTCCCGCTGAATATGAGAAGTTTTTAGCACCGCTGACGGTTAAAGAACGAGGTGGAACTATGAAAACGATTTTGCGGGCGTACCAAAAGCGGCTTACCAGTCCCGACAAAAAGGTGGCACTGGAAGCGGCTGCCGCTTGGACCGGTTGGGAAGACTCTGTTATTTCCCTTGTGCCGAAACCGGTCACATTTAAGGGTTCTAAGGATATCTCCGTAGCGATTTTGGAAAATCACTACTTCATTAATGGCGGATTTATTAAACCTGGGCAGATTTTAGCGCATGCACATCGGCTCAAGGGCATACCGATTGACATTATTCACGGACGCTATGATATGATTTGCCCCTATCGATCTGTTATGGAGTTGTCTAAGATTCTACCACAGATTCGAGTCAAACGTATAGAAGACGGTGGTCACTCCGGTTATTTTGATGAGGAACTAGGCTATATTCGTAAAGTAACCGACGCATTTGCAGCTGGACAAAAACGCTCAAAAGGTACATTGAAGGCAGTGCGCTCAGCTAACCTATCTAAATTGAAGACTCGTAAGAGAAAGTAACGAATGAGCAATGGTCGCGGATTACGTATCTGTGTACTTTCAGGCTCTTCGCGCACCGTTGCGCACGCTTACGGTCTGAGTCAGGATGCTCGTATTATTGAACAAATATTACGAGAAGCCACCGCCGGCGGATCTATCAAAATAGATTCCGTAGAACACAACGACGCCTATACGTACGGAACGGGAAACAGGGCAACAGGTATGGTTGATATTAATATCCATTTAGAGGTGCCGTGTCGTATGGCTTGGCGCTACGGGCGCATCAACATTGTTGTTGTCAACCAGGAATGGTGGTACAAAGATGCCTGGAAATGGGTATTAGAGCCGCGAGAAAAGGGGGGCGCCGATATTATTGTCTTCAAGTCTCAGTATGCACGTGATATGTTTTTTGATGTCGAAGAGTCCCGCGTTCGAGTCATTTCTTGGCGCGCCGGTCCCGAAATCTCCGCCGCGCTATCGGCTCTAGGAAAGAAGAAGCGTGAGTTTTTGTATCTGGTCGGTGCTTCCGCAAATAAAGCTGCCGCGGCAATGATTATTGTCGGATCCTGGAAGGCAGACTGGCCGCCGCTCCACGTATACGGATCCAAGATGATCATGGATTCGTTACGTACAAAGTTTAAGGATGCGCCCTTACGCGGAGTTGAACTTCTTGATACATATTCTACAGAATCCGAGCGTGTAAAAGCGCAGGCAGAATATGAATTTCACGTGGTTGCATCCGCAGCAGAGGGATTTGGTTATACCTTTGCTGAAGCGGCAGCGGTTGGTGCATTGCCCCTGTGGACCAGTATTGGTGTCTATACGGAACTCTACGGTGATATTCTTGGCGATGTTGGACGAATTTCAACAAAGGCGGTGCCTGATGAATCGGCGTTTCCTGATAAGCCTGTATTGTTTGGTGAAGCCGATGTCTGTCGTGCGGTTGAATCGCTGCTTGGGCTCACCAAAGAGGAGCATAAAGGGCTATCTGGTGCTTTACGTCATCGCTCAACTACGCGCATGAAAGACTTCCGTGCAGCCTGCCGATCACTGCTCAAATCGGCAATCAAACTGCTACTTATGCCAACAGTGCTTGCTGCCTATCCGCCACGGGTTCCAGCGATTCCTGATTTCCCTCATGTTGCCATTGTAACACTAACCCATAATCGTCCAAAGTGGTTTCCCAATATGGCAAATAACATATTAAAATCAGATTATCCAAGCGATAAAATCACCTGGATTATTGCCGATGATAGCGATGGAGACGGTCGTGTGGACGGTGCTGTTGCCAAGTTCCAAAGTGTCAATCGTCATATTCATGTTCGATACTTATCAATGCCAAAGAAGCTTGCAATCGGTGATAAGCGGAATAAGGCGTGTCTAGCCGCTCCGTCTGAATGTTCTATTTTCATGATGATGGATGACGATGACCATTACCCTACCACATCTATTCGTGCGCGTATGGCGTACCTCAACGATCCTGCGATTGAATGCGTCTATTGTTCCACACTGCCAATGTACGATTCTAAGCGGTATATTAGCGCAATGAATGTGCCGCCCCTTAACTTATCGGTTGCGGAGCGGATTAGCGAGGCGTCATTAGCCTTCAAACGGTCGTTCTTCGAAAATGGGCGTTTTCCTGCATCAGTCAATGTTGCCGAAGGCGAGGGATTTATTGTCGGTCGCGAATGGTTGACCGCCGAAATCTCTCCTCGTGGAGTGATTGTCTCATTTTTACACGGCAAGAACGCGACCTCACGTCGTGTACCAGACAGCACGGAAGCTAATGGATGCCATTATGGATTCAGTGATGAATTTTTTACCTATATTTCAGAGATTTCTCTCTAAAAATCCTCTGTTGTTGTCCACCGTTTATTAAAATTCTTACAAAAAGCAACATCTGTGGCGGCTTTATACGACTTATACACTGGTGATTCCTTCTCTATTTTTACCGGTTTGAGAAGTTCCGTTGCTCCTTTCATTTGTGCTACATAATTTCCAGGACTTGTATTGGTATAGCCAGGTCCAGGTATTGCGGCACTTCCACCGTTAAATGCTAAATATCGTCCTAAAAGTGCAGATATTGCCATCTGTGTTGTTGGGCTTCCTTGTTTGAATGCTTTTTGAATTGTCGGTAAATAATTATAACTGCCGATAGAATAACTCATAATTGCATACTGGATATCGGGAGATAAATACGATAGTACTGTATCTGTATTAAACTCTGACAATGGTATACCTGCACATCCTGACACATCGGTAGGAAGTGCTCCAGAAATATCCGATGCGGAATCGGTCACGGTCTGGTTCGCAAATCCCTCGTGGCTTTGCATAGGATTATTATAAATAAATACACACATTGCTAATACGATTAAAAATATGATTGCTACTAATAATTCATCCAGCATCTTATTTAGTCTAAACAAAACAAAAGTTTATGAGTTAGATGGATTTATCAGGTGCGTACGGCGATCATGTAGAGCCGCTGGCGTTTTCAACAGCGGATTTCGATGATGCTGACGCCGGCTCTGGCACAATGACAAATAATAAACAGGCTATAGAGAACGCCCTACAATTCCATATGAATGTAGGAAATACTATTGTGCCCGATGAGCGCGATTATCTCCGACCCTGGCGTAAGCGTCTTCGTGACATATTAACAAATGAAAGTGAACTGCTGACAACCTTTTTAGAGAAACCACTCGAGGATACGTCTATTGTTCAACGGCACTCTCACTTTATTCGCTCCCTTGAACTTCCAACACTGAGTTCGTCGTCTCAGTGGATGAAGGATAAGGTTGCGGTTGTATTAGATAATGATACGGTGTTGAGCGAACTGGAAGCAGAACTCGGTCATTCTATCAGCGATATTCGTAAGGATATTCACGCTGTTATGAATGCGTACTTAGAAACGGTCAAGGAGATGTTTCGTAGTATGGAAATTCTCAATCTAAAAATCGAAAAGATCGATACAATGAAAAAGCGTCTACTTGGTATTTCAATTGAAGATGATGAAACGGAGGAAATCCTGAGTCTCAAACAATCGGTTGTAGGTTATATTCGGTCCGAGTATGAACGGAATAAGATTCACGGGGACTATAGCGAGTTTTGCCGACACTACGCGCGCTTTACGGCGTTGCGTTCCATTCTGATGGCGCTCAATGTAAGCACCAACAATGCTGATGGTCCGATTTGCTCCATTTGTACGACGGAACGTGTATGCTGGGCGCTTGTGCCCTGTGGTCATACATTCTGTAACGGATGTGCTCAAAAACAGCGGCATCTATGCTTTGTTTGCCGTACAACGCTACGTGATAGGCAGCGCCTTTATTTCATCTAGGGCATCGTCGATCCAAGCAACTGAAATGAGATTCTTTATATTATTTTCATTTTGTATTGGTATTTTCTGTTTGATTCGTTCTAGTAGTAAATTATAACGAATCAGAAAGAGCTGGCGTAGGAATCGGCGGGTTTCTTCACTCGGCTTGGCGTCCATTGCTTGGCGAATCTTGAAGGATTTGCCCGCATCTTCATTTTTTCACACGGGCGCGCGATCCTGGGTTTTCGAACAAAAAATGATGATGAAATGTGGCGTTTAGTTAGAAACCAATGTCTCTTGTACCTAACGGCGCCTCTACAAACTCACTTCTAGTTCCCACCGGCGCGGTGCCGGCGCCCGCCATCAGCGAACTTCCAGCGTTGTTGAAGCGTTGGATGACGCTCCAAGAGGAGGTATCATCATTGAATGCGGAAATGAAGCAGCGTCGTACACAATCTAAGGCGCTCAAGGATATTATTCTGCGTATTATGGAGTCCAACAATGTGGCGAAGATTAATGTAAGCAAGGGCGCTGTTGTTCATAAGACGCGCGAAGTGACCGAGAAACTGTCCAGTGGATTTATGCTCAAGCATTTCAAAGAGTTCTTTGGCGGTGATGAGGAGCGTGCGGCGTCTCTTGTCAATTATCTAGAAGAGAACCGTACAAGCATTATGAAGCACGACCTTAAGCTACATATTCCCAAGGTGAGCGGCGCAGAAGAAAATTAGACGGTGTATAATAGAAACAATTATGTTCGGTGGTGCGGTCGCAAACGGTGTAAATGCTGCTCTTGAGGCGACGCCTTTCAAGGTGACGGAGGCGTTTGAAAATCAAACGGGTCTAAATGCAATACCGTTCCGTGCGGCGCTTGTATCGACGCTCACAATGGTGATTGTACTTGGACTCCTACTACTTTTTGGACAGTACCTCTGGAATAATGTCCTCCATGTCCTTGTTCCTGGCGTGAAGCCGGCGAAGTCTGTATGGCAGATCCTTGGTCTAGCTGTTTTAATTATGCTTCTCAGCCCCGGTAGTTGCCAGTGCCCAATGTAAAATCCTTCCTTCGGTGTAGAGGAATGGACCCCTCCCAAACAAAAATCATACAATGTTTTTTGTTTGTTTTATGTGCTGCTTTATATGGATACTTTCTTGGCTCTGTAATTGCGTTTGTAATGTATTTACTCGATTAGTTTATCAGAAGTACTGATAATCACCCTTAATATGATACGGTCCCTGCTCTAATGAGAAATGGGGCACATAATAACCGGGATCGCGAGGACCCGCAGGGCGATCTAGATTCGCCTTCTCTGATAAGCACGTAAACGCAATGTTATGTGCAGTCTTTACAATAATGTCACGGAATACTGCCTTTACTTCGGCGTGCTCCTTTTCGTCATAGCAGAGCGTGTCAATAAGAACCTGTCCACGGTCATGTAGCTTCATAAACTCGACCTCAATATCACGGGGTTTTAGCGCGTTCTTCAAGCACCGTCCTACGAAGCTTGCAGGGGGCTCAATATCGTGCTGGGTAGCAAACGGCAGCTGATATGTCTGATAAGGACCGGCTCCCATACCCGTTATATCCGCATCAATACATAACACCTTCTCAAGAATGAGCCTGAGCTCATCGTATGCCATTGCTTCCTTCGACGCAGGCGCCATTTGCTTCATTGGATATAGCTGCTTAAGGATTGCCTGCGCCTCTGGGCTGCGGGTAAAGCACTTTGGATTTGTTTCACCGTCCAACGCAATCACCGCAAATCCCTCGTGCATAGTGTGCTTACGCCGGAGATGCAAAAATAGAGTTATTGCAACAAGAACTAAAATGATTACACCCGCGCATACAGCTAGATCCATGTCTCTTATAGAAGAGCTAGATTTTGATTTTATGCGGACGCCTTTGTAACAACAACACCCTGAGTACGAGCATCCCACGACGCTTGCAATGTACGAAACTGATCGCGTAGGAGTCTACATACATTGGCGACCGCCTGACGTGCAATGTTTTGCTCCTGGTCAGCATCCGTGCCGTCCGATTCTACACCAATACGTACAAACATCTCGGGTCGCAACGGGTGTGGTACCTTATATCCCGCATATGTAATACGGGGCTGCCCCTCACCGTCAACATGGTTCTCAACCAGATACGTTTCTAGAAGATTGCCCAAAGTATGCGACTCATTTGTAAAGACAATATCTACGCAGGGGAAACGAGCATCGCCCTGCTTAACTACCACATTTGCAGGTAACGTCGCATCAATATCCTCATACTTACGCACAAGCGCTTCGGCGGCTTTGAGACCGTTTGCAACAATAGCAGGAATGGGCTGCGTGCCAACCGATTCTACGTAGAATGTAAAGTTCGTTGGATCGCCGCGCTCATCCGTAAGATAGCAGCGCTGAACCTCCATTGTATTAAATTCACGCTTCAGCTCGGCAAGCTTCTCCTCAGCAAGGTCCGTGACCTTTGGAATCTTTTTTGTATTGAGCAGCCAGTTTGTAAATACATCCTCCAAATGATCTTCGTTGTTATCACGAGTATACTCGTAGGAGCATTGACTGACCGGCGACCAGCGAATATTTTCAGAACCCGTGCTGATTGACGCCTTTGCCTTGAGCTTAATTTGCTCATTGGGTGCTGAACGATTCCACTGAGGGCGTAGACGGGTAATCAGCACCGTCTCGCCTGTAATAGGGTCGGGAGGGAAGAACTGTGCCGTTGGTACTTGTACAGGTGCCTCAAGAGGGTTCTCAGGATTCTTCATAAAGATCTGAAAGTCCGACGCATATACATCAATCATATCTTTCGTCGTATTTTCCTTGTCGAGGATGAACTCGTAACGCGCAGGGTCAAACGTTGTCACATCCGCCAGAATCGGAATCATTCCAATGCGATGCGAAATGATTTCATTTACAAGCGGCGTTGTATTTACAGAGATACTCATTTCGGATGTCTCTGCCGGCTCGGTACGAAAGGCTACCGCCGGCGTTGAAGAGATAATAGTACGACGAATCGTATTTGCCAGGGTTACGTTCGCATTGAGTTTAAAGGTCGCACGAATCTTGCCCAGTGCCGGATTGAAGAGTGTCGGTCCCGATTCAACATAGTCCGAAAACATTTTGCCTTCTCTTCTATCTAAGTGACAGTCTCAATTTTTAAGCCGGTGCCGTTGATGCTCGTTTTTTTAGACCTTGTTAAATCGCCAGACTTTACAACGGGATAAAGATGAGCAAGCATCGCCTCTGGTATAGCACAAAATGCCGTCACTGCCAGGGGTTTCTAGAAGAACTCGCCCGTACCCCTTTTGTATCACAGTTCCAATTGATTTGTATTGATCCATCTCCGTCTCGTCCGCCCCTTCCCAACTGGCTAAAGTACACCCCTTCCTTATGGGTTGCCGGTGAATCTGAGCCTCGTGTAGGTCCCGGTCCTGTCAATAACTGGCTCTTCGAAGCCCGTCTTAATGGTAGCGGTAGCGCCGGTCCTAAAAGTCCCCAACAAGCAATTGATGAGCGCCGTGGTCCTCTTGCCGTTCCTGTATACTCACCCGATATGGCTCCTCGTGGAGAAGCGACAAGTCGCTCCAACCCACGCACTGGCGGCTCTATGGCGGTTAGCGCTGGAGGTGGCGGTGCCACCGTTACCGATATGGGAGCTCCCAACGGCGAGCCGACCGCCTACTACGGTTCAGAAATGGAAGGTGGAATGTGGTCCGACAATTTCAGCTTTCTTGGCAGTGAATTCAGCTCCGACAAAGGTGTGAATCCTATTGAGCGCAACTTTGCTTCACTCATTCCTGGCGGTGCCGCAGGCTCCTCGGCGTCTGCTGCCGCATCTGCTATTGCCGGTCCCGCTGCACAGCGCACCGCAAAGGAAGATAAACTCTTAAAGGAATTTGAAGCATACACAGCAAGCCGTGATCGCGATATTAGCAAACCCGTTGCGCGAATGGGTTAGGTAAAAAATGATAAAAGGTTTAAACATATTAGTAGATTTAACATTTAATGGCAAATCTATTAACGGCGTTCAATACTAAGCTCTTTGAATTTGTAGAGGAGCTTGCCGATACCTATCCAGAGGAGAAGGATATCGCAAGTGCTCTTGATTCACTCCGCCTTCTAAAAAAGGTGAATCCGAAACTCATTCATTCCGGATTTATGGAATACATCTATCCTGACTTTCACGAACCGGTTATGAATGAAGATGAGGCAACTCTTATAGCAAAGGCAAAAGATATGACAACTGGCGCATACAAGGATTATGCCGTTGCTTATATTATCTTTGACCGTCACTGGGCAAATATGACCGAGGCAAATAAGAAGGCAATTTGGAATTGGTGTAAGGTAATTGTAGTTCTTGGACGTCGTGCTGCCGGTATGCCCTAAAACCGCAATTGCGTTTCTTTACTTGTTACAGACTCTTTGTCTCTAACAAGTAAAACAATGTCGGTCTCTTTTTCAGCTACGTATGTACAATTCGTAACGGAACTACTCGAAACGTTTCCGGAATACGCCAATGCACTCAATGCTGCCAAAGTCGATACACAGGCGCGCGAGAACTTTCTAGCTGTTTGGAAGACCCACACCAATAATATTGCTGTCCAAAATGATGCTATTTTTACGGACGCCGGTTTGGAACTGGTCCCTGGATTTTCTATGACCGCTAAGCTGTGGTCTGAGCTTTCGAACAATAGTAAGACGGCTATTTGGCGCTACTTAACATCACTCCTTCTGATTGCCGCCGCCTTTGACGGCGGTTCAAAGACGGATGGTATCTGGGATATTTCGGGCTTTGAGCACGATATGGAAGAGATGATGAAGCGTCTGAAGGCAGGGGAAGACCACGGAATGAAGGAGATCTTTGAAAAGCTGTCAAAGCTTGCCGAAGGATTTGGAATGAAGGACCTTAGCGGTGCATTTGAGGGTCTTGGTGGTACGGATGCCGACGGCAAACCCAAGTTCAAGATTCCTGAGCGGCTGTTCAAGGGTCACATTGCCAAGATTGCCGAGGAAATCGTGGGCGAATTTAACCCTGAGGATTTCGGACTTTCACCAGAGATCCTTAATAGTAATGATCCTACTAAGATTTTCACCTTTTTACAGGAGATTTTCACGCAGAAGCCTGATATGCTTATGGGAATTGCGCAGCGCATTGCGAAGAAAATTCAGGCAAAGTTCCAGCGTGGCGATTTCAACCGCGATGAACTTATTCGCGAGGCTGAGGAGTTGATGAAGGAGTTTTCTGATAACGAGGCGTTCTCAGGTCTCTTTGAACAGCTCGGAGAAATGCTCAAGGGCGGTGAGAAGGAATCGGGTAACGAGGGCTCAGCGCGTCGTCGTGAAGTACAGGAGCGCCTTAAGAAGAAGGCTGCCGAAAAGGCTGCAAAGAAGGCAGCTGCTGCTGGCGGGGCGGGCGGAGCGGCTGTATCGGCTGCAGACACTGCCGCCGCAGATGCTATGGCTAACGAATTACTTATGGAAGAAGACTCTTCAAAAGCAAAAGCCGCGAAGAAAAGCGGTAAGAAGTAATACATAGAATAAAAACATTCGTCAAAGTAAGTGAATGAGCTCGTCCCGATGCAATCCATTCTGGGTGGAGTCACCCAGTATATTATTGGATGAATTTTCAGATTTCTTTCCATTTACCGAAAAGGCTCGTAAATGTACTGCAAATGCTCTAAATTCATTAACCCGTTTTGGTATATACCTTGGAGTTATTTTGGCAGTCTTACACCGCCACGGAGCCTATCTTGGAATTACATTTGGTATTGCCTTATTATCGATTGCTGCCTACTACGGAATGAAACAACGCCATATTCTACGTGAAGGATTTCAGAATGGAATTGTAGGACCTACACTATTCACGACGCCTGGTGCTACTCCCCCGAACTTTGTTGGAGGTGTTGACGTTGCGAATAAGAATATATCAGATGTTATCGGTATAAAGGAACGCACATATCCGTTACCCAATAATCCGTATATGGGTGTTTTAGTGAATGAGGTGCTAGATAATCCTAGAAAGCCACCGGCGGCAACCGTTGATACCTCGGATATGGCTCGCCAGTTATCCGATGACACGCAGGACCGTCTCTACGGCGACCCCAACGATGTTTTCCAGCACTCCCAGAATCAGCGTACCTGGATTGTTCCGCCGTCTACATCGATTCCTAATGATCAGGAATCGTTCCAGAACTGGCTCTTCCGTGTACCTGGACTTTCGTGCAAGGAGGGCAACCTTGCCGTATGCCAGACCGGTACGGAGGGTGGTCAGATTCCTTGGTTGGCTGCGCCTTAGGTTGGCTGCGCCTTGATAAATTCGCCAGAAATATTAAATGGCGGGTACTCGCAAAGTATGCCGCACCAAACCCTTTTCTTGGAAGACTCGGTCTGTCAAGAAAAGTCCATTTAAGACGCTTGCTGCAGCGAAAAAAGCAGAAACTGCGTTTTGGGGTAAGCGGGCTATTGGATTTACTGCAACATCGTCATTGAAGGCAATGGGTAGAATTCCTCGTGCATCAGGCTGCTATGTACTTGGTCCCAAGTACGTACAGGGTAAGGAATAATAAACGCATCAAGTTTTACTACTAGAACCCTTCTGTAAGGAAGCGTTGTATTGGTATGTGCTAGATTTCTTACAACATAAAGTGGGGTACCACAGTATTCAAAGACCGTTGCCCATGTGGCGTGTGCCCGTGGACTCATAAGGATCGTCATAAGAATCAAATCCATTGTTACAGGTTGCTGTGGACATACTGATTGAACCTTATCAAAGTAATCACCGCGAATACGCTCAATGGCTGCCTTTGTATTAAATGGATGAAATGCCGTATTTGGCACTAGTGAATATGGAATATCCTTAATTGAAAGGGTGGTAACAGACATAGTGACTGGGTGGTAAGTGTAACTGCAAATCCTCAGTCTGCCGAAGATTGTGTCAATTTTTTTGTCTTCCAAATGGATAGAAGGCAATGTCAGTCGCACCATTTCCCCGCGGCGTAGATGTCGCTCCTAAGGAGTACCAGATTAACGAGTTCACTCGTACATACGATGATACGTGTGAAGTCGCACAGCAAATGCGTGACCAAACGGGTCCCGGCATATATCAGATTCGCAATTTAGTGCCGAAGCAGGCGGATGCCGCCCGCATTGAGTACCCTAACCCTACAATGCTTGGTCGTGAGGGATTTGGCTACAATAACCAGCAGATTGACCAGGACTCACGCCTCCGTACCGATCAGACGCAGGAGGGTCGCCTTCGCTGCCCGCTCCATGTCCAGTCGCGCCCTTTTACGACAGTTCCCTACATGGGAAATGGACGCGGTAACCCCGATGTTGAGAGCGACCTGATCTACGCTGAGTGGGCGCGTATTGAGCGCCCGTGCGGCACTGTAACTGAGACATTCTTCGATGGTCAGTTTGTTCCCCTTGTACCCCACTTAGCTCGCCACATCCAGAATCCGTCTAACTTAGTCACAGAGGTTGCCGCCGCCGGTTGGGTTCGTGGTGGAATCCCGTCGCGCCAGTTCATCCGCGACCTAAATTGTTAATTATCTATTTTTTTTGGAATCTACGGTTCCATTAAAAATTCATTCCGCCGCATTAATATGAATGATCAATCTATCATTTACAGCGTGCTCACTAGGTAAATGATAAACTTGCGAGATTCGTTTTAACAGAATGCTCATTAGCTTATCTTTACTTATATCTTCCCAATCACATTCATCAGTCTTCTTATTTGGTCCCTTTCCAAATAATCTATAATCATCGATAATAATGATTCCTTCAGGTTTATATAAATTATTAATATGAGTTATTTCTTCAATTAAAGGGCAGTCTTTTACTCCCTTGCCGGTAATTCCTGCGGACCAATGTCCATCAAGAAAGAAAATAGCCTTCTCCTGAATACTTGGCAACAACGATTCAAATACTGTAGAACTATCACCTAATAGAAAGTTAATTTTATTACCGTTATATCTTGCTTTGACATCATTATATAAATTCTCCTTCACTTCAATTGTATAAATAGTATTAAATAAAGGTTCTACTGAAAATGTTGTCTCTCCAAAATATGTACCCGTTTCAATAAACGATTTATATTTTGTATAATCATCGTGTAACAAAGTTAAAAAATCCTGATTAATTGCCGGCATTTACATAAATCTATTATATAAATCTTTAGACTGTTAACCAATACATAAATTGTAGTTTCGGTAATATATTATCTAGAGCGGTTAACTCTATTAGGTCAGTGTACCACTGTTTTAATTTTTGGTCTAAGTTCATATTGAGCTCAGCCCAATTTTTCAAAATAACAACTGGAAGTTTGTTTTTGATGAACATATCATCCAGCGGGCTTGATTTTACAATAACAATACAACCGGCTAGGAAAAGCTCCCAAGTACGATGACAATCGAATCCTCGCCCATGTGGCGATAACACAAACTGATACATATTGTAAATTTTCGTAATATCGGTAAAGGGAACCTGGGATTTCAAACAAATAATAGATTGGTTGTTGCGGACTGTTGCTTTCAGATTTTCTCGTTCAATACTACTATTTGTAAGGTGGGCATCGAGAAAAATCTTGTCTTTAATTTTCGGCGGAGCTGTACGACGACATTGGAGCATAAACTCGGTCTTTTCACTTGGACTATTGTTGATTAACCAGCGGGGGGTATGAAAGTCAAATCCTATTGGCATATAGCCGAGTTTTTCGTGGGTGATGGTTTTATCATAATTCTGAGTCAGCCATTTACTGATATTTGGATGATTCAAAATGGTTTGGACTGTTTGCGGTTTATAAGAGTGGGGAACAAGTCGGTCACCGTCTGACGTAATCAGCATTACCGGATTGGGAAGAATGTTGAGATGTTTTACTACAATATCTAGGTCGGTTGTGCGTAAGGGACCCAGTGATCCGTTACGTATCCATAAGACGGTGGTTGCGGATTTGATTTGGTCGATAAGTTCCTCTTCGCTTGCCAGATATTCTGTACCCTTACGTGAATATGTATTTTGTAGGGGACCCTTTGACCACAACATTCGTATCTTATAAGTTATAGTGGTTATACTTTGCTTTATTAAACGTGCCCGGATTCTTTTTATGTGACACCAGTAAAGAAATGGACATGTCCAGCCCACAGGCACCCTGGAACTCCGCATGGAACCGCATTGGTTCTACGGATATGGTTACCGTTCGTGATGAGCAGGATTACGGTATGTTTTCCTACACGCAGATGCCCGTGAAGTTCGAGAACCCGAATAAGTGCCGCAACGCCCTTGGTCTTGTTGGCGGCTCTGAGGTCTCGAACATTAGCGGAAATCTGGTTGATTTAGAGTCGGACTTATTTGGTTACACGCGTGTCCAGAGCAAGTGTATCGCCCGTCAGTACCTGCCCGCCTGCCCCCTTGGCGGTGCCGGCTGCCCCGATACTCCGCCGTCGTTCTCTTACCGTGATAAGTCTACCGGTAAAATCTTTACTGTTGATACGGCGCCTCGTAATCTGCCAACGTGCCAGAATGTCACGTACCCTGGTGTTGGTACGCCGAAGCCGCTGGGCGTCAATACGTGCTACCCCATGCGCTTCTAAGAGAGTTGCAACCATTCCTAAAATATACGTATTCATCTCTTTTCTGAAAAAGATAAGAGATGACTAGAATAGAATGGCAAACGTTGCTCTTAAGGATCAGAGTTTTAATCGTCGCACGTACGATGGTTGCAAGACGAACGACGATTTACGTGTAACAACGGGTCCCGGTCGCTACCAGCTCGACGCGCCGCCGCAGTACTGTAATGCCACCTATGCACCTGAGCCGACCACCATCTTACAAAAGTGGGGTGACGCTCAAAATTCCGCCTTTATCAAGACGGATGTTGAGTCTGACTTGTTTAATATTAACCGCCCTACGACGAAGACGATTTGTAATCAGTACGACCCTGCCGGCAATAAGATGAACAACACGCCGCTAAAGCCTGTCAAGGAACAAACGTTTCCGCAAACACACACCCGGTTAAACGATCCTCCCTGTACATTACGCTCGTCTGGTTGGAATCGTTGGGAGTGGCTGTGCCAGAATCCTCAAGAGAAAGCTATGATGCCGTTTGACTGGGAAATCAGCTCACGTCTCCAACAAAAGGATGAGTTCCGCCCTTGTATTCCTACCCCCACCGGCTCCCGTGAAGTCCTACCTGCCCCGAACGCATACGATGCGAATTCGATGTTTCAGGGATTGGAGCAGGACGCCCTTAACGAGTACCGTGCCGCCGTTAATCGCTCAGTCAATAAACTACCACGTGGTCTTGATGTCCTCCCGGCTCCCCCTAATGCTCTATACGGCATTCAGCCCTCGCCCCTTAACCCGCCATCCACCGGTTATGCGCGCAACAATTGGGCGCAGGTTGCTTAATTACTTAGTTATATATAATAAATCATTTCATAGACTCTATGGTGCGATTTATTCTGCCTTTGCTCCGTTTAGGGGTTCGTAGGAAACTTAATGACTCATAGTAGAAGTTCCAGTATGGAGACGGCAGTATTCCTAGGATTGCTCGGACTCGGCTATGCCGCCAGCAAAACCATTGCGAAGACAAATTCTAAAGAGGGATTCCAAAGTGTTGAGGGAACGCCTGATTTACGCCTTGGACCAAATACCTCCTATTCACCTGGAAAGAACGATGCTGGACGCTCACCCTCTACCTATGCCGCAACCCGTGCTCAGGTCTATACACCTGCAAATGCACGCACAGTACCAGGCAAGCCTCGCCAACCAAATACACTCGGCGCCGGCAAGTATGATGAGCAGTTTATGCTACCCTCAGGCGGTTCATTACCTGGTGAGCCCAATCCCTCGCAGCTCCAAGCGATTCCCAACGGATATTTTCCCGTCCCCCCAATGTCTCTACCGACACAAGATGATCCAACCGTTGCCGATGCGCTTCAGATACGTCCTGACGGTTGGGAAGATGCCACGGCGCGAAAAGGATTTGTATCGGCTCTCAGTGGCGTTGAGTTTGCGCCCGGCGAGTTCAAGCATCAAAACATGGTTCCCTTCTTCCGCGGACAAGTCAAACAGAATATGATTGATACAGCAAACAACCAAATTCTAGATAACTACTCAGGATCCGGCAAGACACTGTTTGCCAAGCGCGAGCAGGCACCGTTCTTCGAGCCTACCACCGAACCCATCGGCAACCCGTTCGGCTTTGAGTCCATTACCGACTTTGTGGAGTCGCGTATTGTGGAGCCGAAGAACCGTGGCGGTGAACGCCCCGTTGAGCCGATTCGCGTTGGTCCTGGTCTCAATCAGGGCTACACTGAGCTGCCGTCAGGTGGTTACCAGCAACAAGCCGGCGAGGAGTTCATTATTGAACGTATGCCGCGCACAAACGACCTTCGCGTTGTCACCAATCCTAAGCTCACCTATGCCACCCCCGTTGTACCTGGATCGCACTTTATTACAACAAGCGGCACCGCAGAATCCATTGGAGATGTCCGCAAGTACCATCCTGATAAGTTTTACCTTAATGAGCACGGCGAGCGCAACTTTGTCACTGCATCCGATAACTCTAAGCCAGTTGTTCGCTCGACCCAGGTGCTCAAGCACGTCACTCGCCCCGATACCTCTAAGGAGTACGAAGGTACCGCCGGTCAGGTGGAAGGCAAGGCAACCTACACAGTGGCGTCGACCCGCACACCACTTGCCAAGCAGATGGGTCCTTGGGGCTTCCGTAACGCCGATCTTACAAACAACTTTGACCCCAATACTGATGCACAGGAGAACGACTACGGTAAGTCCGGTGTGGAAATCCGTCCTAATGAGCGTTTCTACACAACAGAGCGCGTACACGGTCTCAACATTGTGCCACAGGAAAGCGGTGAAGTTACACTACCTTACCAGGATGTGGCGCGCCCCACACGTCAGGAGGAGACCGAGGATTTCAACTACCTCGGTGCTGCCGGTCCTGCTGATGCTCAACCTCGCCTTACCGTATATGATCCCAATGATATTGCTCGCACAACCATCAAGGAGACCACAGAGGATAATGACTACCTTGGTATTATGGGACGCGGCGATGTTCCCCAGAAACTCACCATCTATGACCCTGATGATATTGCGCGTGTAACTGGTCGTAACACCCTTGACATTCAGGACCTGTACCGTAACTTTGCTACGGCTGGTATTCCTGACAAGGCGGAGTCACGACTCCAGGACACGGTGCGCAACACCCAGAAGGCAGCGTTATCAGCGGGTTCTGCGTGGTCCGGTCCCGCTATGGCGGCGGTGGCGCCTGCCGAGAAGAATCGTACTGATGCTCGCAATATGCGTCAATATGCCCAGAAGGAAAATGTGGCACGCGGTCGCAAACCCGAAGGCTCCTCCGTCAAGCTTTTTAACGGCGAGGACAATATCCATCTCCAATATCGCAAGCTCAATGCCGACTCGGTCAACGACCGCGAGCCAATCGTGGATCGCGTGGACAACGTCCCCACGTCACGCGAAGTCATCGGTCTACAGCGCCCGCGCACAGTACTCAAACTGGATATTTCCGCCATCCGCAACGAGCCCGTTACCGTTGCCGCCCTTGAACGCAATCCCTACGTCATCCCGCTCCACCGTGCTGCACTGGTCGGTGGTCGCGATGCAATCTAGATGCGGTTATAAACATCAAATATTATGCTCTTTGGACATAGAATGCCCGAAGAACATATTGAATATATAATGAACAGTATCACTGTAGATAGTTCGGAATGTATTAGTGATTTATGTATGATTTGTAGATATAATGGAACCGATAAGACCCCATACGGATTGTACGAAGGAGTGCACCGTCATCCCTATACTGCACCGTATTCATTACTATTTGAGACTATGCGAAATAAACCTATAAAATTTTTAGAAGTTGGTGTTTACAAGGGCGCATCTCTCAATGCTTGGCGTGAATACTTTCAGAATGCTCGATTATATGGATTTGATAACGATAAACCCGCTATGGATTGTATTAAGCCACTGACAGATCTAACATTAGATCTAGTTGATGCAAGTATAGATACAGAACTTGAGTTGGCGCTAAAAAAACATACTAGCGATAATGAATTATTTGATGTTATTCTAGATGACGCGTCACATAGTCCAGACCATCATAAATTACTTATTCCTATTGCCCTTAAATATCTGAAACAAGGTGGTATACTTATTATAGAAGATATTTACCGTACTATGGACCAAAATACATATTATGATGTTATAAAAACAGTAATTGATAAAAAGCTGATTACATTTTACACTTTTATTATTTGCGACCATAAGGAACGTTATAGCGAACCTCATAATAATGATAAGTTGCTCGTGATGGTGCGAAGTTAGGGTTTAAATTCAATCCACATTATCTCACTAGTTCTATGTCGGTCGTTCCTGGAAAATGGACAACATCCGATGGTATTGGAAGTATTGAGATTTTAGAAGTATTTGGAAGCGACCTTACAGTTGTGAATGCTGCACGGGTTAGCTTTGCGAAGGAATCAACGGAATTTGATGGCAAGGATGCTAAACTTGTAACATATTTGGCAAAACATAATCATATTAGTCCATTCTTTCATCCGCAGATTCGTATTCGTATTAAGATGCCTATTTTTGTTGCACGTGAATGGTATCGGCATACGATTGGATTTGCGCGTAATGAAGTCTCGCGGCGTTACGTAGATACTGTACCCGAAATATGGATACCAAATGCAGGTGAGGTGCGGGCACGGGACCTGAATCTCAAACAAGGGAGTAAAAGTACGCCGGTTGACAATGTCGAGACAGTTGTAGAAGCATTTCGTCTTGCCGCCGCCAATTCACTCGAGTTATACAATTCGCTTCTCAAGTCGGATGTTGCTCCTGAAATTGCGCGAGTCATCCTACCACAAAGTATGTATACAGAATTTATTGAAACTGCGTCATTAGCGGCGTACGCGCGTCTTGTTAAACTGCGGTTGGATCCTGGTGCCCAACAAGAAATTAAGCGGTATGCTGAAGCATTAGCGGTGCTACTTGAGCCGTATTTTCCTGTGTCGTGGAAAGCACTTATTTCTTTGTAGCCCGCTTTGCGGCACCGGTCTAAACATTCTATACTGTTTTTATGATAAATATATCTGAATGCTGGATAATTTAGTCTATGATCCGTATACACCAAAGTCAATCAATGATATTGTGGGTAATAATGATGTCATTCAGGCAACTGCTCAATTGATTCGTGAGAATAAAGCCTCTCATCTTATTTTCGTCGGACCCCAAGGTTGTGGCAAATCCTTATTTTTACGTATTGTCCTTGCCGATATGCCTAAACTCAAAATCGATTGTACAGCCAATTCTGGTTTACGTTCCGTGCGTGATAATATACGTAATTTTGCGCGTGGCTCCAAAACAATGGACGGAAAACTACGTTGGATTATTTTTGAACACGCCGAAGCCCTTACCTCTGACACGCAGGCATTTCTTCGCCGAATGCTAGAAACAACCTCCGCATCAACCCGTATTGTATTTGAATGCCGAGATGCCGGTGCAATCTCTGAGCCGATTCTATCTCGCTCCTCTATTATTACATTTACCGCTCCAGATTCAACTGATATTACCTTTGAAATACAACGCCGTACAAATTATAAACTTGATAAGGCTGTCATTGATACTATTGTAAAATATTCATACGGCAACCTTCGTACTGGAATTATAAATGCTCTATCTATGCTTTATTGTCCTGATACACACTATGGTTACGGTGACGATGTTATATGTAAAATTCTTGGAAAACGCCCTACAAATGTATCCGATGCTGACTGGGTTCAGTGGGCAGTTGAGTCAGAATCTACCTGTAAGATTGCTGGCGTTGACTTGCGCGATATTTTACGACAGGGGTGGAAAGAGAGTCCACTCGTAGCTAGTACTTGCGCACAATGGTCCCGGCTTGGTGGAACTAGCCCGCGAACATTATTCTTTGATTGTATCTCTGCGTTAAGACTACAGAAAACCAATGTCGGTCCTGAATAAAATTATGGAGAACGCATCTCTATATTCTGAGGCTCGTAATGAGTATCTCAAGCAAATGTCTACGTGGATCGTACCGCCCCTTGTAGAGTTTTTTCGTAAGGAGTACAATACGCTCGCCGATACGGAGGGTAAGCGCGTGATGAGCGCCTTTCAGACGTATTGTTCCGAGGTCCCATTATGGAATCAGGATGTTATTGATAGCAATATTGGTATTGTGCTGGATAATTGCCGTTGCGATTATATGGAGGAGCTGATGACGGCGGTCTTCATCGCCTACACAAAGATGCTCACTGCAATTCGTGTCAATTCTCGACAGAAGAAGCTTCAGATTACATTGCCCAAGTTGGACCATTTTCTCCATCGTGTGTTTATTGAGTGTGCGCGCTCATTCTGGAAGGCGCCTTATCTGTTCTCCCAGGATCTACCACCTGTTGAGAAGCAGAAGAATATATTACAAGCTGAGCAGATTTGTACCGAGGCTTTGAGCGGTGCAGTGCGCTCGCTACTACCAGTGAAGTCTATTCTACGCGACTACCTTGATGATGGTGAAGATAAGGACGAAGAGGAAGAGAAGGAAGAAGCAAAGGAAGAAGAGAAGGAAGAGGAAGAGAAGGTTGAGGAAGTAAAGGAGGTAAAGGAAATAGTGAAGGAAGTGAAGGTAGAGGAAGTGAAGGTAGAGGAAGTGAAGGTAGAGGAAGTGAAGGTAGAGGCACCCGTAGAGACGCCGGTTGAGGTAAAGGAAGTAAAAATTCACGATACACCACCTCAACTTGTTGTCGAGGAAATAAAGTCGGTACAGATTGTTGAGACACCTAAGGTTCTTGCTGAGATTAAGGCTGCCGATGAACCACCAAAGCCTGTAGATCCAGCTGTTGTCCAAAAGCTTGAAACAAATCCTGAGCCTCCAACAATTGTGCCATCTAGTCATTTGGTGGCGGATATACCGGTCGTTGCGCCGGTTGTAAAGATATCCAAAACGGACGGGACGACAGATGGTGGAATGGTAGGTGGGGGTGAGCCTAATGTAATGATTGATACCGAGCCATCGGTTCATTTTACACCCTATGATACTGTATTTGATGAAACATCGCAGGGTATTAGCCATATTCGTTACTCACCAAAGGATGGCGACGTTGACAATGGATATGATGCTCCGCCGCGCCTTTCTTTCGGAACAACAGCGAACGCAATTGTTGCCGATGATGCCGAGGATCTAGAGCCGGTAGCGGCACCCGCACCCGCACCGGCACCAGCATCTGCATCTGTAGAGGACGATATTGATGCGCCACTAGGCTCTACAGGCGATTTTGAAGAATTATCTTAAAAAGGTTCGGTGCGGAAGGACACGCAGTGCGAATTCTCTCAGCGCCCTAGAAACATGTCCACGGCGTATCTAATTCTCTTTACCCTCCTCGGCGGCGGATTAGCACTTTTTATAGCAGCTGGATGGAGCTCCTATAAAGAGAATAAACTCCCGGAAAATTCAGTGTTGTTTCGCTGGTTTGTTGCCGGTAGTTTTACCTGTGGTGTCGCAGCGTATGCCTACCTATTTGGTGCCGGCGGCGACCCTACCAGTATGTTCCAATCTATCGGCGACTCCTTAGAGATTAAGGAAGTCGTCCAAACACTCACGTCCGCTGTTGCGACCGGTGCTACAGCGGCAGCCGCTGTTGGTGCTAGTATAGGTGGCGGTAGCGGCAGCAGTGGCAGCAGCGGAGAAAGCCAAAAGAAGGCGCGCGCAGCATCCGAAAGCGGCGAGGAGCTTAAGATCGGTATGCCCAATTTTTAAATTTTGTATTAGTTAGCTGGCACATAATTATATAATTTAATACTATCACCATCTATATCATCTGGTGTTAGTGTATAAACATAAGCCATATTTACCCATTCCGCTGTGGTTTCCTCTCGATCCAGCATCTGTGTAATAGCAAATGTAATACCATACTCATTATCGATAAATGGACGTACAATATAATCTAGATTCATCACCGTAAGATAGTACCATTTATTTAATTCTATATTTGCAAAATTAATACGAGAATAAATCGGCTCTGTAATTGGCTCGCTTACTGTCGGTCTATATTGAATCACTGTTTGGTCATCCATTTTAGTGTTATACCTTGTGTGATGTTTAGACCTAATGATATACTTCAGGATTAAAATGAGCTTCGAAACATTGTTTGTGAAAACTAACCTGAAATTCGTGATCCGTATTTACCATTCCTGCTTCCAAACTTAACATTGGATAAATTGCCGCCTTTCGCTCGGCATCTTTTGTAAGCGTCCAATCCGGATTGAAATGCGTTAAATTCGAGTTTACAAGTGTTTCTTCCGCATATGCCAGATTATACTTATCTAGGTGCTTTTGTGCGGTCTTACGATCTAGCATATACATATGTGCACCCCATAGATTATCCTGATACGTCAGATAAACCAGCGGATGTTCAAACACACCGTGTGGGTCGTGCGCATACACTTCCACCGGCACATATGGACATAGACAACTGAGCAGTAGAATTTCTAGATTATGACGACGGAACTGTAGCATAATTTCTGGAAGATACTTCTTAATATCTTTACGTAGACGGATATCATCTTCACAAAAAACGCCGAAATCGGCATCTGAATTTATAAATGTTCTTAGCATATCCAAATGACTAAATGTAATACCCCATAGACGTTTGAGATTATCAGGTGCTTTAGTGAGTCGTGGATCCGTTGATAAAACCGGCTCAACAAATTCTAGCGGAATGCCCTCCGTTGCGAACTGCGTTCCCATTTTCTCCTTACGTAGTGGATTTTGAAAAGAAAATGTATAGAAATTGATTTTCATTTTCTATACGTTAAAAAAGCGAAAGGTTTAGACTGGGTTTAGGTGTACAGATGTGCTACACTCTCATCTAGCTGATTCTTCTTCTTTAGAAACAGCTCTACGTGCTCCTTCTTAATCGTAAAGGGAAGAGCGAAATCCTTAATCGAGAACGGTACCTGCTTCGGATTATTATAGAACCGCAGCAAATTGAGTTTGCTAATAATCGTCTGAATACAGCGCTTAAGCTCACGAACACCCGCCTCGCCGCCCGTAAAGTTCTCAATAATGAATTGTAGAATCTCCTTGCCAATGCTTACCTTCTCGTGAAGCCCCGCATCCTTGAGCGCCGCCACAATAAGATAATTCTCAGCAATGAGCTGCTTCTCCTTCATTGAGAAGCCGTTCACCTTAATATTGTACATACGATCGCGCAGAATGGGATTCACTTTCTCATTATTGTTGTGCGAGAAGATGAAAAGGCAGCGGCTTAGATCAAAGTCAATACCTGTAAAGTACTTATCCTGAAAACGGTCGTTTTGGCTTCCATCCGTAAGGTGAATAAGTAAGTTGTTGATTTCATCACCCTTTGGAGTCTCTGAGACCTTATCCAACTCATCAAAGTAGATAATTGGATTCATACACTTGGATTGCATCAGCACATCGGCAATCTTTCCCCATGTTGAGCCCTCATATGTGTAACTGTGACCATCTAGGAAACTGGCATCCGTTGCACCACCGAGTGTAATAAAGTGGAACGGGCGCTCCAGCGCCTTTGCCACACCGTCCTTAATAAGAGACGTCTTACCTGTACCCATTGGTCCGTGAATACTCAGCACATTACCATTCGCCTTTGGATTCGCAATCCAGGAGCTGACAAACTGCATAATCTGAAGCTTCGCCTCCTCGTGACCGTAAATTGCCGTCTCCATACACTTATGGACCTTTGTCATAAACTCGCCGCACTTCTCAGGACCGTCCTCCATCTTCACCGGCAGATCCCTAAAAACACCTAATGGGAGGTCAGTAAAGCCACTAATCCAATGCGAGCACTTATAGTACTCTGAGGTTGAAGGGTCAATATTGCATAGGGCATTGTATTTTGCCATCGCAATACGACTGAGCTCAGGCTTCGCCGCTACCTTCTCAAGAATCTTAAACTTAAGCGGAACTTGAACTTCTACAGGGCTCGCCTTCACTTCTAGCGCACGTAGAAGTGCCGTCTGCTTCTCCGTTGTAAGTGATTTGAAGTAGGTGATATCATTATCAATCGTATCCTCCTCGCCCTCGTCCTCCTTCTGTATAAGCTCCACAAACCGCTTTACACTATCTGGTTCCTTTTTCATATTATACTTCTTTGGCTTGTTTGGATCACCACCACCACCTAGCATATCAGAAATGATAATATCGAAGGTATTCTGCTTGCCACGGCGTCCACGCAGCTCCTCCGCCTCTTCCTCATCATCATCCTCTTCTTCACCATCCTCATAATCGTACTCCTCCTCTTCCTCCTCTTCCTCTTCACTTGACTCCTCGCGACGTTTCTTCTTTTTATCCTTCTTCTCCTTCTTCTTATCACGCTTCTTCATTTTCTTAGAACGCTTTACCTCCTCTTCACTTGAATCGGTGTCCATGTCCATCTCCTCTGCCATAGATTTCCGCTCAGGAATTAGAACGTTCCTGCCTGCGGAAGGCACTACGGGCTTGCTTTCCAGAAATACACGACGCTTTGGCTTCACAATATCATCGTCGCTTGTTTCCATAACTTCAAGGCGTGGTCCTTTCTGCTCTGAATCCGGAGTGACCTTCATAATCTTACGAATCTTGCGTCTAGCAGCAACAGCAGATGCGCGAGGACGCTTTGCTGGTTCTTCGCTTGTCTCTTCGTAATCGTAATCAATTAGATCGCGAATATTTCCTTTACTATCTACACTACTATCCTCATCGTCTGACGATGTTGGTGGTTCTCGGCGCTTTAAACGCCGTTGTTTAGTATCATCTGGCATTTGATTAACCTAACGATTTTTAGCCTTAGACCAGGCTCAATTTTGTTGTCTGCATTCTAGGAATGCTGACATCAATGAAAAATATGATTTAGTGACGTAAAGCTAGGCGACCTAGTCCTTTACCGGCGATCCTTAATGCCGATTCATCGGCGACCAGCGCGGCGAGAGCGGCGGCTCTTGCGGCTCTTGCGATTCTTGCGAGAGTTCTTGCGAGAGTTCTTGCGGTTCTTGCGCGAATTCTTGCGTGAGTTCTTGCGGCTGCGATTGCGGCGACCTCCAACCTTGCGGCTCTTGCGCGACGCACGGCGGCTACGCTTGTTCTTGCGGCTACGGACAACGCCAACAACGCCGCCCAGAATATTATTCGCACCCGAGAACACACCCTTCTGTAGGCGATTAACACCAGACAGACCGCTGTGCTTCACCGATCTGACAACGTTCAGGGTTGTGTTTGTCAGTCCATTGACCGCCTTCAGTCCCGCGCTAGGGATACGTGCTACACGTGTAAAAATACCGTTGCGGCGACCTCCACGGCGATTCTTGCGGGTATTCTTACGGCTATTTGTGCGCTTTGCCATTTTTCTAATTATGTTTTTGATTTTATTTCCAACCACGGTTGGCGAAATCCACCAGGTCCATCAGCGCAAACCGACCCTTGTTGGTCAAGCCGGGAGCGTCTGAACGCGGGATCTTAGTAATAATTTGTAGCCGATTCTTCACCCCACCAGACCACGAAGCATTTGACAGAATCTTAGGTGCCGAATTACACATATTCGCCAGGCAGTCAATGTACTCCTCACAAACCAGAGTCTTCTCGGGAGTCTTAAACGACGCCTCCAGCACAGCTACAATCTGCTGAACAAGCTCAGAAAACGCATCAAGATCTGCCTCGCCAAGCTTCACCAGCTCCGCTACAAACTGGCTATAGCCACGCCGGAACTTCTTGCGCTCAAGTGCCTCAACAAACGCCTTGTAGTCCTCGGTTCCAACATCGGGTGCCGTCTCCACCTCAACGAAGATAGCAGTATAGTCACGGAAGATATTTGTCATCACCACGCGCATATGCGGAAACTGATCAGCCAGCTCGTGAAGAAGCTTCGCATACAGCGGGCAGAAGGTTGACTCCGTCGCCGACTTCTGAAAGATAAACTTCATAAACTCGTCGAGGAACTCGGTCTCATCCGAATCTAGAATCTGCTGCATAAAGGTCTTGGTGGCATCATAGTTCATCGGACCAAGCTTGTTAATCTTACCCTTCACCTTGGCAAGAATACGATCCTCCGTCTCACCCGTAGACTTCACCGCAGCAGAGCTAAACTTAGGTCCAGACGGCTCGGGCTCTACAAGCGGTGCATGCGCAACGGGCGCAGCAGACGCGGGTACAGCCACTGAAGGGGTAACGGTGGTCGCAGTACGAGGCGCAGGGCGCCGGGTTGACCATACCTGCTGAAAGCCATCATCATTACGATGCTCTCCACGGCGGTCACGGTGGTCACGGTGGTCGCGGTGGTCACCACGGTGGTCGGCGCTACTGCTGTAAGCCGGACGCCACTGAGACGGTGCACTACCGGCACCACCATTTGTGAAACGACGGAAGCCCTCCGCCTCCGCCGGCATCAAATTGGCAAAGCGATTGACCGCCTTAGAAACACGCGCATCCTTTGAGCATGTCTTCTGAAAGAACGGCATAGTAAGTAGACGCTCGGCAACATCTGCGGGGCACTCATTAGTATGTACGCGCGCATCCAGGGCACGGCGCAGTGATTCCGGAAAGGAAGAAGGAAGACGGGACGAAGCCATGTTAGAACGAAGGGACATTTGAAAGAAGGAAATTAGACGCAACCACGGTCGGCAAATGTAGCGTAAGATGCCTTCAATTTTTTGCGATTCATAGATTAAATGCTTGGAACACAGGTATCTTCCGACCTAGATTTAGAAACCGTAAATAGTGTTGTTCCGCTTCAAACTATATGGGGAAAAGAGCATTTTCGTATTGGACTTACCGATACTACAAGTGATGCTGGAACCATAAAACGTCGGCAACTACCGATTATGGCATTACGTATTGATCCTACTGTATGTAAAACACTTGCTAAAACTCTAGGAACTCTCAATGATAAAACATCTTATATTGATGATGCTATACAAAATACTGATAGTCGCGTAGCAGAATCTGTATCACAAATTCTATGGAAACCTACACATTTCGGCTCATTTCTCAATAAAAATCCAATTGCTATGAATACATTAATTTTATGGCGTACAATTATTATACCAGGATTTGCAGTTTTAGCTCCTCTTATTGCCGTTATTATCCCATTCTTTTTACTACGCTTTTTACATCCTGAACTACAATTCTCAACCGATGAATATATGTCTCGAGTTAAACAAGTTCTTCTACAACAAATTACAATCCCAGCCTTTTTGAAATCGCGTCACGAAGGGGATCGCCTAGGATTTGTCTTTGAATCCCTATTTATTGGATTAACTCTTGCTATGTTTATCAGTAGTATATGGTCGCAAATTACAAATGCTATACATACTCGCACAATATGGTTCGATTTAGATGAACGGGGTAAACACATACAACATATGTACTCAATTGCGAAAAGTGCCCTTGCTACACTTAAAACCCTTTCGCCTAAAACACAACGGGCATCCGCACAACTGATTGATAGTGGAGAAGCTGCCGTTCTAGGATGTAAAGAACTTGAAGGTCTCGATGGTGTAGCTACATTTGGCGCAGTATGGAATAAATCCGAACCTATCAAAATATTAAAAGTATGGCTAGCACAACTTGATTGTTACGTGGCAATCGCCAGTCTTGAAGGTATTTGTTTTCCTACAATTTGTAAAACAGTTGGAATCAACCTTACCGGCGTCCATCATCCATTTGTAAAGGGCTGTATTTCAAACAATTTAGGTACAGAGGGTCATTCCATTCTGACGGGTCCCAATCGTGGCGGAAAGTCAACGTATTGTAAAGCGGTAGGGCTTGCGGTAGTAACAGCGCAGACCTGGGGTTTTGCGTGGGCGGAACGTATGTCCTTTGCGCCGTTTAAGACAATTGTAACCGCCCTTGAGCCGGCGGGACTCCTAGGCTCTTTATCAACGTTTGAGGCGGAGATTGAGTTTGCAAAGTCTGTCCTAGCAACCGATGGACTGCCGGCATTTGTAATGATGGACGAAATCTTCCACTCTACAAACGCCGGCGATGGTCTGGAAGCAAGTCGTGTATTTATGAAACAACTCTACGCCAAAACAGGAATTATATCGATCATTTCAACACACTATAAAGATCTTGCCGAATCGTTCGGTGATATGGCAGCCGCAATACAAATGGAAGCAACTGTTGGAACTGGTGAACATGCAAACTTGGTTTACAGCTACAAAGTAAGCCCTGGTATTTCTGACAAGAGCAGTGTGATGGAAATTCTACGGGAACGTGGTTTGCTGTCTGTGTAGATGCCCGGCGTTTTTTGCGGTCAATTTATACAAGAAAGATTGCCTCCTCAAACAGAGACAAAATGAATCTATCCGATACATTCTATGTTGCCCTATGTATGACCGTCCTAATCTTAGGTGCCGTCTACTGGTTCTGGACGCAGAATCAGTTTATGCTCCGCAAGCTCAGCCTTCTTGAGAATATCGTATATGAGATGAAGATGGCGCTATCAAAGGCTCCCCCGGCAGCCGACAACAACGCAGATTTCGGTGGCGCTGGTACCACATCCTACGCCCCCGCTCCTGGCTCCGTAATGAGCGATGATGATGCTGAACTCCTCAACGATGACCTACACGTTACCTTAGGTGGCGGTAGCGGTAGCGGTAGCGGTAGCGGTAGCGGTAGCGGCGGACACGAGGAGTCGGAGTCAGCATTGCCGTTTGTGCCTATTTCGCAGGATTCCCCTGTTCTACAAGTATCTGAGAGCAGTCTCTACTCTAAGCCCGCCGATGAGGTATCCGCCGATGCTGCACCTGTTGATCTTGCGCCCCCAGCTGTGAACGATGACCTTCAGCCTGGTGGCGTCGGTAGCGGTGTAGCCGAAGTGAAGACGGGCGGTGGTGCTTATGATAATATGAAGCTCACCGAACTTCGCCGTCTTGCTGAAAACCGTGGTATTTCTGGTGCGAAGGAGATGCGCAAGCAGGCTCTAATTGACGCGCTACGCAATGCGCCTGCCGGTGGAACCTTCGACCTGAACGAGGGCGTTTTAGAACTAAACTAAATATTTGTTCCTGACAGAAGAGATGAGCTCACTTAGTTTCGCTCCTGTTATGCCGAACCCCGCGGGTTCAGCCTGTTTTACATCCACAGACCCGCACTACGCTGTTACTGGCGCTCCCGCACGTATGGCGGACGGTCGCCTTGTGACCGACTACCGTCCACGCTGCTACCAGTATCCGCTACTTGCCGCGCAGACTTGGGGTGACAATGACGCCCGAGCACGTATGGTTCACGGCGCCGATGAGCTGATGTCAGCGGCGCGCGAAATGAACGATCGTAAGAATACACCTACCACTTGCGACGACACAATGGTTCCCGAACTTTACAAGCGAGTTTGTACTTGGGAGGGCTGTAAGACAATCCCTGGTAATTTTCAGGGCATCGGCACCGGTCGTATCTATGTACCGTCATCTGCCGGTAATGCGTCCTCCCCACAGGCACTTTCCGATGAGGGCGTCCCGCAGATACCAAATACTTGGCCGCGCCATCCACCTAAGCTCCCGTCGCAGTGTGCTGTCGACGACCCTGAATCCCAGTGGTTAATGAAGGGCGACGCTGTAAACTATGGAGGTGGCGCAAAGTCGCACCCCTATTCCGCTCCTCGCGCCTGAGGGCGCTTGCCCCGCTGCGCTCGCCTTGCGCTTAGGTTAATTAGAAACGCTTTATAGAATGGAACATTCTGTAACCGGCAGTGGTGTACAGGGAGTCGTACGACGAAATCCTGTAGACGGAAGTGTAACAGTAAAAGGACAAATACTTGGGCTCGGTCCTATACCACAGAAGATTATATATATTGCAGCGGCGCCCGTAACCCGTGGTATCGGATTTGCGGGGTCAGGTCAACCCTATCCCAATAAGGAAATTGCCTATTCAAACACCCCGAATACCGGTATGGTTGAGTCGTCCGATGGCACATTTACAATTGAACTCAAAGGTATCCCCGCTGGCTACTTCAGTGGACTCGGTAGCATCTATATCCCACCATGCGTTGACTTCACTTGCTTTACGGTCGATAAGAAGATGTTTCATACCACCTTAATGATCAACGAGACTGCCGTACCGTGGCGTTGGGGCTCTGGTGCGCCTGCGCCTATGAAGCCCGAAATTGATACTCCAGATTCTACTGGTCGCTCGATGTATTACTTCGGTCGCGAAGAACTACCTTTATTCAATAACCAAGAGGCGCAATTACGTGCACGTGGCTACCCCGGTGAAATGACGTCGCGTGGCTGGCCTGAGGCAGACGATAGAAAGCCGTGGGCGCACGCGTCGCCCCCTTCTTAATCATTTAATGTTGTAGAATAAAATACTATGAAACCTATTCCATGGTATTATATTTACAGTCCAAAATATGAAATATTCCATCATATATTAATGTCATCAATAGGACCTACTGATGATTTTCTAATAAGACCTGTATTCGTTCCTCAAGAGGCATTTGCAAATAATTATACTATATCAGGCGAGCATTTCTTTTCTGGTAACGCAGTGAAAGTAGAATGTATCGTGAAAGCACTAAAGAAGCATCCTGGTGAACATATTCTTGTAACAGATGTTGATATAGTTGCTGATAATATATCAGAATTTCGTAGATATTTAGAATCGTATTTACATAACGATATAACATTTATGGTAGATAGTCCATATGATAAGACTATTAATTTAGGGTTTGCTTTTATAAAAAGCACACCAGAGACTATTTCTTTATTTGAAACTGCATTTCATCAAATACAATCTACAGGCGGACAAGATCAGCCCGTTATTCAAGAACTTTTACCATTGTTCAAAGGATCCTATGATATATTTTCATTACCCGAAGTAAGTCCATCAAACCATTATATTATTGGAACAAACTATTATATTGTACAAATGCTATGTGCAAATCATAAAACGTATAAAAAGAATTTATTAGAAAAATTAATTACTTCTGCACTCCTTGTAAATATTACAAATGTTTTATACTTGATACCCGCAGATGTGAAAGAAGTTCTATATATTTATTTTAAAATATGCTATCCAGAACATTATTTGGCAAAGTCTACTACAGTAATAATCAATACAATGCCTGAATGGGCATTTAGTTAAAAAAATTGAATCCTTTCCACTGTACTATTAGATTTGTACATTGAAATGTCAACCGTTGCTATATGCGGTGTAGATGCCGATTACAATCGGCTTGTTTCCTTCCTTTCTAGCTCTGGACATACGGTGGTTCCCTGGGCTTCTAACATTGGTCAATTAGTGTGTGGCGACGGCGCGGCGGGTCGGTGGAAAATCGCTGAGGCACAGCGCCTTGGCATACCTGTTGTATCGGCGGCATCGGTTTTGGATGACGCGCGACGGAGCGGCGAGTTGTGGGTGACGCGCTATACGCCGCGGCGGCTTCGTGATATGATTGGTGGTGCCGCGCCAATTAATGAACTGTCTGCGTGGCTGACGAGCTGGGGGACTGGTGCTGTGCGTGGAGCATTGGTGACCGGTCCGCCTGGTATTGGCAAAACAACCGCCGTCGGGTTGATTGTGCGTGGATGTGGCTATGAGCTGGTCGAATTTAACGCATCCGATGAGCGCTCGGCGTCGGCGGTGCGTCGGTACTTCGATGAGGCAAAGCGGAGCGGATGCTGCGGCAAGCGCCGTGTGATTGTAATGGACGAAGTGGACGGAATGAGCACCGGCGACCGCGGCGGAATCGGTGAGCTGGCTAAGGTGATCGCTGGGTGCGCGTTTCCTATCATCTGTATTGCGAATGAACGAGGAACGCCGCGGCTTCGCCCACTTACTTCGTGCTGTCTTGATATCCGCTTTCAGCGTCCAACAAAGACGGTTATTGCTAAGGCGCTGTTTGAACGGGTCGTTAAGGCGGAGAAGCTGGGATATACTATAGCGCAGGTTGAAGAGTTATGCGAGCGGAATGGCAACGATATTCGCTCGGTGATTAATGCCCTTCAGTTCTCAGCGGCGTCGCTTTCGGGTGGGGCAAAGGACCCGTTACAGCGTGTAGATGCGTTTTCCGCGACCGGTCGGCTTATTGGTGGCGGAGACTCACGTGCTGTAAAAGATGAACTGGTATTTCTAGACTACGGTATGATTCCGCTAATGGTGGCTGAAGGGTATGTTGCCGCCGCTGGAAAACCACGTGGTTCTGGCGCTCGTCCTGATGACACAGTATTAGTTCAGCGTTGTACTGTGGCGGGTGGACATCTCGGTGACTACGATATATTAGACCGCCGTATTCGTGGCTCGCAGACCTGGTCGCTAATGCCTTATGCTGTTTCGGCAGTAGTATCTGCAGCAACAGCAACTGAAGGCGTCGCGCCGTTCCAAATCTTTCCGTCCTGGCTTGGCAAACAATCCAAGCGACTTAAGCATCGCCGTTGGTTGCGTGATATGCGCTCTCGTGGGGTAATTGGGGGCTCAGCGGAGGGTATGCTAGATACGTTGGATTGCCTTCGTTCAATGCTGTTTATGAAGGGCAAGTCGGCGTCTGAGATTGTTGGACAGTTGGTAGATATAGGTGCAACACGTGATGATATGCTGGAAACAATTACAGATATGACGTATAAAGATGATGCTGCGCGCGTGGTTATGGATACAAAGACCAAGGGTGGAATCACACGCGAATGGAAAAAGATCGAGACAAAACTGACTTTAGCACGTGTGAAACCGGAGTCTGTGGACGTGGATGATATAGATGATATTGATGACAGTGAGGAAGAGATAGATATGCTGTAGTTCAACAATTCGTTTTTAAAACGAAAAATTGAAACTTGGTTGGATTTTCGGGGGTGTTTACGCCGCCATGCGGAAGCCGCCCGCCAGCTGGGAGCCGAGCGCCAGACCCGCGCCCTGGCGAGACGTGAGTCCAACCGAGGGCGAGAGGAGGTCCAGGATGGCGAAGACAACCGCGGCGGTCGTCGCGACAACGGCGATCTCCTCCAGGTGAGGCGTCTTGCGGGGGATGATGACCATCGCAACCGCAACGGCTAGACCCTCGAGGAAATACTTGACAGCGCGAGTTAGGAGTTCAGTGCCGTTGAAACCGTCCATTTGTTCTTATACTCCGGGCAAGGAAAAAAAGTGGCGCTGATGCGTTAAAGTTTAAAGATATAATTCATTCAATGCTCTAGAAACTATGTCGGACGTCACTGAAAATGAAAAGAAAGAGGTTTTTCTTGAAGCCGATAAGGAAATTCCGGGACAGCACTATGTAGCACTCAGCTTTATTAGTCCACAGAAGGTACTCAAGAACAAGGACCTTTTCTTTTTCACTGAATTCCTCAAGGATTATGATATGCAGTACAAAATCAAGTCAACTGAGGGTTTTGTGATGTCGGAGGTTCAGAAGGTTCAGGAGGCAGCATCCAGGGTTCAGGATGTTGTTGAGAATGCCCTTCTTAAGAAGGATAAGGCGACGGACCTCAGCGGTGCGCTCCAGGTACTTGCCGACCTCAGCGGCGCTCTTCAGATCATTAAGGATGTCCGTCGCGATCTAACAAGCGACATTGCCGAGGATATGAAGACGTATGTGAAGACAAAGGTTGCCGATTTCCGTGAGTCTGCAATCAAGGAGGACTATGAGACGTTCCTTTTCAAGAACCGTAAGCGTATGGACGACGAGTTCTTCGCAAAGAACGATTTCCGCACAACGGTCCAGGGTGTAAAGGTTCGTGGTGTCTTTGATACGTACAATGAGGCGGTTCACCGTTGTAAGACACTACAGAAGCTCGACCCGTCCTTCAACGTTTACGTTGGTCAGGTCGGTTTCTGGCTTCCCTGGGATCCTGAGCCGCACGATATTACGGACCAGGAGTACGCCGATGACCAGCTAAACACCCTAATGAAGAAGTACAAGGAGAATGAGAAGACGCGTGATGAGCTCTACGCCGAACACAAGGTCCTACGTATGGGTGAGGCAAAGACGAAGAAGCCCGTCATTGGCGCAAGTGTCTCGGATGAGTCGAAGCCGGCGAAGGATATGTTTGGCGACGAGGATCCGTTCATGAAGCGTAAGCGTGAGCAGGCGGAGAACGCTGCCGCTGCTGTAACTGCCTCTGTAATGAAGTCGGTCGATGCAGCCGCGGCAGCGACCGCGCCCGCCGAAAACACCCTTGTAACAGAGGATGGCAAGAAGCTATAAAATAAGACCTTCATGTAAATGGCTTGTCCCTACAAATATGCTCTAGGCATACCTGGACAAGGTTTTCATTCAACGCGCATCTTTGGATACGCATTAAATGATACAATTGCTACCATTGTTTTAGCATTTGTGACCGCTTATTTGCTCAAAGTGTCATTTTTGCCTGTATTAATCTTTTGGCTAGTACTTGGTGAAATTTTACATTACGCATTTGGAACACAAACCGCATTTTTGACATCTATTGGGATTAAAGTGCCGTGTGCGTAAAATCTGCTGTGTTTGTAGAAACAACTATGCACAGTTACTTAATGGCTGTATTCACAGCACTCCTCTTTGTCGTGCTTACGCCAGGAGTAGTTCTTACTTTACCGTCTAAGGCATCAAGCAAACTTGTTATTGTGGCTGTTCACGGTCTCATCTTTGCCCTGATTTATAACTTTATCCACAATGCAGTGCGAACATTTATGAGTAAGTATGAGGGATTTCCGTCTGTCTGTAGCGCTACGCACCCCGATGGTATTTGCCCCGCAAATTACCAGTGTACTGCCAAGGGATTCTGTGTCTCGAAATTTAAGTAATTAAATAATACTTAAATATAGAAATAACTATGTTTTGCTACCTGATGACTGCGTTTACTGCCTTACTTTTCGTTGCGCTTACACCCGGCGTTCTATTAACGTTACCGTCCAAGGCGTCCAGCAAGCTTGTCATTGCACTTGTCCATGGTCTTATTTTTGCCCTTGTATACCACCTAATCCACAAGACAGTTAAGGGGGTATTACACAAGTATGAGGGGTTTGATGATGACGATGATGATGAGGACTTCCAGGACTATGGAATAGAGGGATTTCGTCCTCCCCCTGATCAGGTGGATGCCCTTTGCGCGCCGTGGGCTGCTGAAAAAGCAGCAGCAGCGGCGAAAGCCGCGGCGGCAAAAGCTGCCGCAGCAAAAGCTGCGGCGCGACAGGCGACACTAGTGGCAAAACAGGTAAGAACACAGACAGACGATGAGCCCGATGAGGTCGAATTACAGCGCCTTCGTGACGTTGCTAATTATAAAGCCACGATAGGTTTGGGTAAACATGCCAATGCTCCTCTTTTTTGATATTTAATGCAGATATAACTCCTAGCAAATATAGTTATATTTAATTAAATTCCCGCTTAGAGATAGAAATAACTATGTTTAGCTACCTAATGACCGCGTTCACTGCCCTACTTTTCGTTGTGCTCACACCCGGTGTTTTATTAACGTTGCCGTCCAAGGCGTCCAGCAATCTTACGATTGTGCTTGTCCACGGTGTCATTTTCGCACTTGTATATCACCTAATCCACAAGACAGTTAAGGGATTAATACAAAAGTATGAGGGGTTTGATGATGATGACGATGACATCGACCCAATAGAAGGATTCGACGATGATGATGACGATGGTGATCTAATGGAGGGATTTGATGATGATGACGACGATGGTGATCTAATGGAGGGATTTGATGATGATGACGACGATGGTGATTTAATGGTAATGGAGGGATTCAGAACCAAAAAAATGTCCCCAAGGCAACGCAAAGCCCGCAAAGCTCTCCGCCATGCCCGCACTAAAGCTCGCGCTGTAGTCCGCGCCTCCAAAAAAGCCAGCCGCTGTGCCGCCGCCCAAGCGCGCGCCGCTGCCGCTTGCCGTTAGTAATATTAAAGCAAATTACAAATCTACCGCCGAAAGATTCTGTGTCTCGAAATTTCTAATTATAAATTCCTATTTATAATTAGAAATAAGTATGTTTTGCTACTTGATGACTGCGTTCACTGCCTTACTTTTCGTTGTGCTTACACCCGGCGTTCTATTAACATTACCATCCAAGGCGTCTGGCAAGCTTGTCATTGCGCTTGTCCACGGTCTCATTTTCGCCCTTGTTTACCACCTAATCCACAAGACAGTTAAGGGGGTAATAAATAAGTATGAGGGATTTGATGATGACGATGATGATATCGACCCGATAGAAGGATTTGCCCCCTTCATCCCCATATTTAAATGTGATCGACCTAATGGGTGGTACAGTCCAATTATTGATAAAGTAACCGGAGAGAAGACATGTCGTAATCGCTACGAAATATATTATTATAATAAATGCTTAGGTGATAAAGTTAATTTCGTATGCGCACCAGTCAAAAGATAAATAAAGGTGTAACTATAAATATCATAAAAAGTAAAAATTTGATACTGGGGCGGCTAAATTTCTAACAAGGTATAACACAATGCTTGTGCTCTACCTAGTTCCTGATGATCCGGCAACGAAAGAGATGTATCTCAAGCAGGCAACGGCATATATGGCGAAGCCTAAGGGCGAGCGCGATGCCGGTTTCGACCTGTTTTCCGTAGCGGCAACG